>ERZ778023.3868-NODE-3868-length-13720-cov-53.103256_pt1 | contig 13720 bp, 10 predicted proteins | sample MGYA00375753_ERZ778023 | MGnify/ENA primary metagenome ERZ778023 (study PRJEB29350, sample SAMN05389822) | bioreactor metagenome | isolation source: Ammonium sulfate bioreactor | place: South Africa: University of Cape Town | collected 2014-04-04 ...
TCTCTCTCTTCCAGGAGATTAACACATCAAACGTCGACAAAATTCAATTCGATCAAATTGCATTCGATGAACAAGTTAATGGTAAGTAAAAAGGAGAAAAAAATGTTCTTAATTGATGAGCGAAAAAAGAAAATCAGGTCAATCAAATTCTTCTTGTCCTATATCATTCGAATAATTACTTTCGTTTTACTGATAGCTATCACATTCATATATATGTGTTGACATATGATCAAGGATTGAATCTGTACATTTCATTTAGATATTTTATCATTAAATGAAAGTAAAACTAATGATATCGAACAAATTTTAACAAATGAAAACGAAGAAAACAATCTTCAACAAACAAATATGAAAGAAGAATATTTAATTGATTCTTCTTCATCTGGTTTAGTTTCATTATCTACTCAATTGTCGTCAAATATTCTTGATAAGAATAAATCTAATGAAGTTTTTTTACTTCAAGTAAACGACGAAGAACAACAAACTTCCAATGACAATATTGTTACTAATGTTGACGATGAAGAAGAAGAAGAAAAAAAGAACAACTGTAACGAGCAGTCGACAAGTACTATATTAGCAGATGGTAAATCGACAGTAAGCATTGCAGGGAACGAAGAAGAAGAAGAAAAAGAGCAACCACAACAACAACAACAACAACAATCCGATACACTTGCACAATATCAAGAAAATTCCCCTTCTTCTTCAACAGAACAAAATCTTATCAATCAACAAGTAGTAGCAATGGCAGACGACGACGATGATGATGATAATAATGAACGATATAAACAAATTGAAATCGAAGAAATACCTGATGAAGATGATGATTTATCTATTCGAAATAATTCATCAATTGAACCTATTGATTGTATTTTAACCGATGATGAATTAAAACCTCCCAAATCATCAAGTCAATTACCACCTGTACCAAAACGTATTCAACGTCCCGAGGACGATCCCATTGCTCTACGTGCATTAGAACGTTTCGAACAACGAATGAGTGCTGCTAAAACAACAACAGCAACAGCTCAAAATGAAACAAATTCATCGACGACATCTAAACCAAGATCCTCATGGTCAACAACACCGTCAACACCGAGAAAATCATTCGAAAATCTCCTTAACACAAGCACGGATGAATCAACGATAACCAATCAACGCGATAGTTTCATTCGGCCACGTAAAACAATGCTCGATGAATTAGGTTTGAATTTCGGTTTGACAACAAATTCGAAAGAGCAAACACAACCGACAGCTATTATCAATGATGACAATAAACAAAGTGAGTGTATTATAACAACCAGTTGGTTCAAAGAAAATTCTTTCTTAAGGTTGTCAGATGCGTATCAATTACCTCTCGATATTAACAGACAGATTTTTTTTTCCTACGTGTGTTAGCATTTTTATCGTTACAACATTCAGAATGTTGATTGGACATCGTTCTCTTTCTTCTTTGTTTGATTACATCAGTGAGAAATTCTTTCATACGTCATCTCGTATCAAAAGAACTGAAATCTAACCGAATAAGTTCCGTAAATCAGCTTTTAAAACATTGATCAAGGTTTGCTCATTAATTCAATTGAATAGACGACATCGAAAAGACATTTGTTTGATGATTTCTCTCCTTCATTTTTTTTTCAAAAGAGAAGAATACTAAATGACGTGTGCACATTTTACAGCTTAGAGCAATTCAGAAGAATGCGACCGATTCACTAAGTGAGTGAATGCGAGAGAGAGAGAGGGAGAAAAAAGAAAGTTCATATTTGCTTTGTTGCTCTTTTTTATCATAGCAGCCATGAAATCTCTCATATTCGTTTGTTCACAAAGAGAGAGAGAGAGAGTAATATGAAACCACTGGTTACCAATACAATCAAAATCATTGATACATAGAACCAGAATGAGATCGATGATTTCAAATGAAACTTTCTTTTTTTTTTCGTTTATTTTTTTTTGAATAATGTCGTCTGCTTGATTAGTAAGAAGAGAGAGAGTAGTAAAGAAAAAGTATCAATTCAAGGTTGTCTATTTTCGAATTTTTCCTCTTCTCTTTTTTTGGATGATTGTAAATTCTGCAAATAAATTACTTTCTTTCTTTCGTTTATAGCTGAATCGAATGTTGTAACAGGAGATTTGATCGATTTCGAAGACTATCCGATGAAAACCGAAGAAAAACCGATCGTACAAGAATCAACCGATTCAATAGTTGATGAACAGCCACCACCATCACCAATATCGACTGAACAACAAAATTTAACACCTTATCGTCTTCAACTTGAAGGTCGTCGTCGTTTGAATACACTTGAACGTCTTCGTGAGCGTCAACAAAATTCTCAAGTACATGATTTACCACCACGTCCGCCACCTATGCCAACACAAATACAATTACAAAGCGAATACACGGTCAAACCCGAAGATCTGCAAGATCCAATTATTCGTCGTGCACTCGAACGTTTCGACGAGAAAAGTCGTTCATTATCACAAACACGAGTGAGTGATTACAATGACATTCAAGATCCTGTAACACGACGTGCATTAATGAGATTGGACACGAATTTAAAACGAACGAATCCATCAACATTAAATAATCATCAGGATTCGAATGAAAATCGATTTACAAATAGTTATACATTAGGTTCATTACAATCGAATCCCGATCCTCGTCTATTACGTTATCCTGATTCGACTTTACCGCCAACGATGAATTCGAAACCAACACATGTGTCAATTCATCAACGTTTCTGTTCAACATCATCAACTGATAATATGTCTGACCTACCGCCTATGAATAATCAAGATCAAAGTATTCCAGTCATGCGTGTGCCAACGCAACCGATTTATGTTACATCAACTAATCAACCATCAACAATTAATTTCCGACAACGTTCACGTTCCGAAGATATGCTGTCATCACGTGAACTTGCACTTGGTCAAACGACAAATCTCGATGAACAAAATCAATCGATGGAAGAACTTCAACAAAATGATACAAACGAAATTCAAACCCAACCAATCGATGCAAATTTTATTCGTACAAATGAATCAACAGTTAATTATACAACACCAACACAAGCTTATACAGCATATAGTTGTGAATATGCTCGACCACAACGAATAGCACCATCAAAATCGGAGATTATCTCGCCGAGAAATTTTCAACATGAAAACGATATTCAATCATCATCGGCATTTACACCTGTTCATCCTTCAGCAAACAACAGCAATAATAATAATTATCATCATCATCCTGTAACATCTACGACTACTCCTTCAGGTTATAATTCTATGTATGCATCGAATAATCTCCAACAAACACCGTATTCCGATGATCCTATGTAAGTTAAAAATAAGTCAATCAGATAAATCTTATTCTTCGAACTTCTAGCGTTCGTCGAGCACTTGAGCGATTCAATTGTCAAATGCAGAATAGTCTTATGAACATGTCACAACAATCGACGATGTTCAATCGACAATATCAAAATGGTTATCCGCCATCTCAGGAACCCTATCAACATGAATCATGGTCGAATACAACAGCTCGTCCACCAACGACAAGTACCGGCTATCAATCGATTATCGGTCGTCGTCGACAAATTCGTCATGATGATGGTTATCATGATCATACAAGCATCGGCAATGGTTATTCATCATCATTATTTCTCAATCCACAGCAATATCCAGCCTATTCCGAAGAAACGAATAATTTTCCTCCACGTTTTCATCGTGATATGTATCACGAACAGCCAGATTATCTGTCTGAAAATTTCAATAACAATAATAATAATCATCAGCCATATGCATATGCCGCCAATGGTTTTCATCCAATTAATCATCAATTCATACCTCCGGATTACTATCAACAATATCAAGACGATGAACTTCTTCGTCACCGTGCGCAATCAACATCAAGCACAGCATCATCTGATAGTATTAATCAAATACGTTTAATGCAACAACGTCTACCACCTACATCTAATCGAAATAATTTTCAATTGAATCAAGATAATTCGCAAATACCATCGGGAGAAACAACGCCAAGTAATGGCAGTGGTACAAGTGATTCTGTATTTCATCGTCTTGCTTATACATCAACAAAAGCTTCCCTATCCAAATCTAGTTCGAATCTCTATGCAAATTTGCCCTCGAGACTTGTTCAACAACCGATACAAACACAACAAATGAAAAAACCTGAAGAAATCGATTTCGATGATTCGAATCTTCTTCCCAATGAGCCGAATTCTGAATCGATTTCAGCAGTCAATCAATCGCTCAGCAAATGTCAACGTTCACGATCAGTCGATGGTCGTGCACGTTTAAAAAATGCACAAAATCGTTTGAATAACATTCAACGTTCGACAACAACAAATGATGCTGAAGAAAATTCAACTCATCAATCATCAACATCAACTGTTCCCTCATCGAAATTCACGCCTGTTAATGGAGCAAAACGTGACAACACAACAGCAGCAGCACCACCGCCACGTGTACCGATTTCATCACGTTCAAATCAAACAAAACGATTACCTAATGGAACACATAGTTCAACAGCAAAGCTCAATGCCGGACGAACAAGAAATTCCAATGGAAATCTTGTCGAAACCGACAACGATGAAAATCTTTCGTTGAATGAAAGCTATCAACCGAAAATTGCCGATACGAAAACACGAATTACCAATCATCGACATTCAACAAATCATATTCAAACATCAGCATCAACATCATCTGTAAATAGTACATATCATCAACGTACGAAAGTACCCGTACCAATTACATCGAATGTCTCAGGAACAGATTTGTACAAGTGAGAAAACGAACGAAATAATTCGAAAAATGTTTCTTTGTTTGGCTTTTTAGATCTTCAAATCGTCTTCTTTCACCTCAAGGCCAACGTCGAACGGTACCTGTTTCAGTTTTTGCACCAGCTAAACGTTTAAATTCATCTGTTTCATCTCCTACATCTACGAGTCCTACCAATGAAACACTTTCAATTGATCAAATTGAATCGTCCAATGAACACGACAAATCAATTGAAAATCAAAATCTTTCAACAATAAAACACGAAAATGATATGAACACGAAACTATCATCGAGTAATCCATCATTGAAATCTTCAACAGGCAATCTTTTAAATGAACTTTCATTTACAAATGAAAAAGTCGAAAATGGAAAGAAAATGAACGTTTTCGAACGACTTTTTCGTGGACATAAAAAGAAAGTCTAATTTGTTTTCTCTTATTTACTAAAATAATTCAAAACTCTACGCATTTTATTGTCGATCAGTGAGAATGACGGATGCGTAGAAGAAAACGAATTATTCCACCGGTTGTATAAAGATCTTTGCAGGAAGACGAACAAATGTTTTATGTGTTCTTTTCTTTTCCTTTTTTTAATCTACTATCTGTCTTATATTTCTTAGTTGATTTGTTTTCGTTTTCTTTTTATTTCTCTGTCGACAAATTTATTCATTTTAATCCGAGGCTTTTCTTTTTCTCTTTTCTCGTTCTCTTTGTGTTATTTTTCTAATGTTAAAAATTCGAAATCTTTAGATCCAATAAAAGTTGGTCCTATGGAACAGATAGATTCCATAAAAACGTACTCGTTGTCTGTCTCTCTCTGTTCAATTGAAATACTTTGACAGCCAGAAAATGAATTGTCAACGTCCTGTTATATTATTAAATATTAATTCGACAGCGAAGAAAGAAGAAAAGTTAATCGATGTCAAAATGTAAAACCTGTCATTGCCATGACATCTTTTTTTAGTCTCTAATAAAGTTCATTAATAGTAAAATTAATCCAATTAAACTCAATCCTCTTATCAACAAGTCTTCAAATGAGATCTCAGAGTTGAAATACTTCATTTTTTATCGTATCTTTTTTTTGTAAAATAACAAAACGGATTTTCTTATCGAAGAAAATTTTTAACATAACTATTTATAAGTAACATACAATGATAAACGAATTAAATTTTTCTTTTATGTAAATATTTTCACGTTCGTCAAGAAAAAAAAACAACAAACCTCAATTATTCGTTGCATGTTCTTCGTTTTTTCTTTATTAAACCGAAATTTTCATTGGCAACCAAATATGTTACTCATTCACTCACCAGTGCTTTCTCCGTTCTACTTTTCTCATGTTTCTTTTTTTTTTCAATGATTACTAACTACTTTGTTTTTTTTTCTCGCGTCGTTGACGCCTTCTCGTTTTACTCGACGACGTCAATTATGTGAAGTTTAATTTGTAGACGTTAATAACAGGCTTCAGCTGTAAGATCTTAATTTTTTTATGCAATTATTCTGTATTATACTTGCAAAAAAACATGAATAATCAAATAATTTCGCAAATCGTTTGATAAAAAAAACTAGAATACAATCAACTGGAAAGTACTTAGACCTTTACGTGCATTTGTCGATATTTATCTATATAAAACAGCTGTTTTGTTGTTGTTTTCTTCTTCTTCTTCTTCTTCGTCTTTCTTTTCCTTTGTTCGATGACCTCGATAATGCACACACATTACAATAACATGCGTGACGTTAGACATGCATTCATCTCGATCGTTGTGCGTGTGTGTATAACATGGTATGTCGCCTATCTATCGAGAACTATATAGTAATCGTCATTGTTTTTCATATAATCATTAAAGAGAAAAACACGTTCGTACTGTATATATTGCTCGAGGGGGATATGTAAATAGATACTATAAAGAAAAAAAAAGAAGAAGAAATGACTCATTTCGGTCGCAATGCCTTGGCATCTAGCCATCAGCTGTCTTGTTTTGTTTCCTTTTTATTTCTTCTTCGCTTCTATATATATCTATCTATCTGGATATATACATTTATTGTAAACATTTCTTTATAAGATATGTACTTAATATAATCTAAGTTATTTAATTGTCTATTATCTAGGAAAGAAAATCTTGAATTTTCTTCTTTTTCCGTTGTCATTGTCTTATATTCAATGACCTAAATATGATTATGTAGACATGCCATTTCAATTTTCTGTCGTCTTTCTTTTCTTTCTTCTTTGTTTGATTCTTTAGTCTGTAAAATAGTAATAGCAGTAGACTTGTCCGACGACTTTCATCGACCATAAGGTCGCGTAGCAAAGGCACAGAAGAAAAAAACAAGCGCGCATTTTCTATATGTTATGCCCGATAGTTTGCTCTCTCTCTCTCTCGTTCTTTCTTTCTTTTTCTCTCGTTCGCTCGCGCGCACACGTCGATGCGAACAGGAAAAAAAATGCGAATATGAGTGTGCAACTAGTGATGGGAGGGTGGATGTGTATAAGTGCAGGGACGAAGCGGGCAAACGTAGAGAAGAAAGCGAGAGAGAAAAAAAAATATATGCGAAGCAAAAGAAAAAGAAGGACATAAAACAGACCAAGAATGCGCTTTGTATTCGCACACCATCATCATCATCACAAGTAAGTCTACACGTGTGTTGTTCGAGGCGGACTTTTTTCTTTCTGTCGTATTTTTTCTTCTTCTTCTTCATTCTCTCGTTTCTCTATACTGACGTTGAGTTCACACATCGTATATTTTTGTGTCTTTTTTCAGAACATTTTAAATTACATTCGATATATATTTCGTTTCAGTAGAAATCTAAAATTACAAAACAATATTTATTATTATCATTACAACGATTATTATATTATTTGACGTTTTTTTTTGTTTAAAACACGAGAGATTATATTAGAATTTAAGGTAAATGTACTATTTTTAACTTAGATGCGTCGTTCTTTTTTCTCTGTTGCTTAAAAAACAAATTTCTATTGATTCTTTTTTTCTTGACATAAGTTGATTAGTTGTTGATTTAAAAGAAGCCTTTAATCGAGATGAATTCACATAGTTTAAGTACAAAGCAGTTGTTTACCAAGGTTATTACACATGTTTCGGGTTTTCATTCTCGAAAATAACTCGTGCAATTATAATTTTTCGAAATAATCGAAATTTATGCATATATTTACGATAGGAGAACGCACGCACGCATGCACACACACATGTGTCGATTGATTCAGTACCGAAAAAGGCAAGGCTGATAGGTTATCAGTTAAGAGAGCAAAGAAGCAATAAAGAAAAAAGGACAATGTCGACAAGTTGATCCCGTGTTTATGACAGAAATACAGCCATTCAACAAATGTCAAGTATTTTTTCGGTTGAATTTTTCACGCGTGATATGATAGTTTGGCGTTTTTTTGTTGTTGAATGAATCGATTGCATATTGATTTATTATTTTGTTTAGTAAAACAGATGTTTTGACAAGGGATATTTTATAAATATGCTTGATGACAAATGAAAAAGAGCATAATTACGTTTTTTTACGTTTGAGGTAAACAAAAGGCGATGATAAATCGATGAAATCATCCGTAATAATATTCATCAAATTATAATTGCTCACATATTTTAGTTTTTTCTTCTTTATTTTTCTTTTTTTTTCGTTTGTTTTGAGTTTGTTTTTATCTATTTTTACTTTGATAAACAGGTAGATATATTCAACGTAGTAAAACATCAAATCATCTCAAGACTATTATCTTTTTGATACGAACATATTTGACTCATATGCATAACTATTTACATTGGTAGTTGCCAAAAATTTTCTTTTCTTTTTACTGATTATTATATTTATTTTTTTCTTCTTCGTCTTCGCTCTTTATTCTTCGCCTCGTTCTTCATCGTCGTCGTCGTCATCATCATTTTCTCTTCTAACTACGTTTTTCGATATATATATATATTTCACAGCGTCATCGTCATCGTGTCTTTTTTTTTAAAATGTATGGACAGGCGTGTATGTTCTCTTCTAGCTTTTAATGCTTGACACGTTTACACTCATGATAAAATAAAATAAAAAGAAGAAGAAGAAAAAAGTAATCGCAATAGTGGTGATGGTAATGATGAAGAAAGAAAGAAAAAAGAAAGGATAAAAGAACAAACGACAACGACCTGAATAGAATTATTTACCGAATAATTTATATATGTGTATATATATATATATATATATATATGTATGTGTGTGTATTTTCTTTTAGATTATAATCAACTAAATTAAAAAGCAAAATCGTGTATTCAATTACTTATTTATTATCTACAATTCTCCTCGCATATTAGCGAGGTTTAGAATGCGAGAATGAGTTTCACATCAGACGAAGTCAATTATCTCATCTATCGATATTTATCTGAATCAGGTAAGGATAACAAAAACACGAAGTCCAAAAATAAGCTAAACTCAACTTTCATTTTTCACCCAGTTCTTTTTTCTTCTCGATAGACGAGTTCAAGTATTTTCAGCAACGATAACCCCATTGTTTCTTTTTTTTGCTCTTGTTGTTATGATTATTCGTATTCGTCAGTTAGAAAAGTGAACTGAAATGAAAAATAAATAAATAAAATTCTTCAACGACAAGTATATTTACTTAAGGAGAATAGCTACAATCAGAAGAGCATTGAGGAAGAAAAAGAATTGAAGTAACAGAAAATTTTATATTATGTAATTATGCAATGACAATCCAATTGAAAAACTGTTTTTGTTTTGTTTTGTGACCCCGAGTGAAATCAATATTAGTAACTGACATATGCGTACGTATGTCGATTTGAGAAAATGAATTCTTTGTTTCTTGGAAATTATGGATACATTGATGAATAGAAAATAAAACGACAAATAAATTCAGGACGGCGGCTGTTGACTTATTTTAATTGAAGTAGTTTTCTTGGAAAAGAAACCACCGGAACTATTTTTAGTGTTTTTAATAATATACTTGTTCTTTCTTCTTGATAATAATTATTGAATATAAAACTTTCATGACATTTATGTATTTACATTGAGGGGGGAAGGTGAAAGAATAATAGACAACTATTGATTATTCATATTTATGTTTTCCTTAGGATTTGTTCATTCATCTTATTTATTTGGACTTGAAAGTCATATTGTTCAAACATCAATCAATGCCAATATAGTGCCACCGGGTGCACTCCTTTCACTCATACAAAAAGGCCTTTACTATACTGAAGCAGAATTATCCATTGGAGATGTAAGTTAATAAAGACGACACAATCTAGCTTCGAGGATCGACACAACGATCATCCATTTTTTGTCTTTTTTTTAATTAAAATTCATTTCCTGACTTTTGTTTTTTCAAGGATGGACAGGAACGCACATGCGATAGTTTAAGTTTAATCGATGCTGTTGTACCGGAAATTGTCGAAAATCGTCGACGAGAACTCCAACAACAGCAACAGCAACTTCAACAACAACAACAGCAACAACAACAACAGCAGCAACAACAACAACAAACATCATCATCATCATCAGGAACATCATTGAAAGGCGAAACAAAATTATCGTCGAGAAATGCAGCAATCGCATCGACAAATGCTATCGAAAAAGATCGTTCACCAATGCATCAACTATCGAATACATCACCGCAGTCAATAAATCAACCTGTATCTGATCGAAATACAGATTCATCAGTAACACCCAATGGTGGAATGAATTATGGTAAAAAAACAACAACAATGAGTTTGCCATTTTTTTTGGTTCTATTTGAATATTTCTTTGAAGGACATACGAATTCTTCATCAACAAATCCAGCTCATCATTATCATTCATCTTCCCATCTCAATATACATCAATCCTCTACGACAGGTAATTCTATTAAAATTCTTCGAATTAAATCATTTATTGTTGCAATTTTCTAGTTCCTAAACATGAGCCTATGGATTATGAAACAAGTAATAGTACACATCATCATCCTCATCCACATTACGCGCGAAATTCAACACCGAATTCTTTATCTATACAAACCGGTTCATCAAATACAAATTCAAATTCAACGAATTCCATTGTAAATGGTTCTGTAGAAATTCCGTCGAATCGTGTGACGGTTTTACGTGGTCACGAGTCTGAAGTGTTCATTTGTGCATGGAATCCGACACATGATATTCTCGCATCGGGTTCCGGTGATTCAACAGCACGTATTTGGAATTTACAAGGTACACGTGAACCGGAAATCGTCCTAAGACATTGCATACGACGTGGTGATACACAAGTGCCAAGTAATAAAGATGTGACAAGTTTAGATTGGAATCCATCTGGTACACAATTAGCAACGGGTAGTTACGATGGTTATGCACGTATTTGGTCATCGGACGGCAATCTAGCGAGTACACTTGGTCAACATAAAGGACCGATATTTGCCTTGAAATGGAATAAAAAAGGCAATTATATTCTATCGGCTGGTGTCGATCGAACGACGATCATTTGGGATGCAAATTCTGGTCATTGTGAACAACAATTTGCCTTTCATACAGCACCGGCATTAGATGTCGATTGGCAATCAGATACAACATTTGCATCATGTTCAACCGATCAAAAAATTCATGTCTGTCGATTAGGTGAAACACGACCTGTGAAAACATTCCATGGCCATCAAAATGAAGTCAATGCGATTAAATGGGATCCTCAAGGACGTTTACTGGCATCTTGTTCCGATGACATGACATTGAAGATCTGGAATATGGTTAAAGACACGCCTGTTCATAATTTGCAAGCACATAATAAAGAAATCTATACGATTAAATGGAGTCCGACTGGGCCCGGAACAATGAATCCCAATGCGACATTGCTGCTTGCGAGTGCATCATTCGATTCAACTGTACGTCTATGGGATGTCGATCGTGGTGTTTGTCAGAATACACTTGTTAAACATTCGGAACCTGTTTATTCAGTTGCATTCAGTCCCGATGGTCGTTTATTGGCAACTGGTTCATTTGACAAAGCGATTTATATTTGGGATATAGCTGTACGAGAAAGAATATCTTCTTTTGTTTTCATTTTTTTTAAAATTTCTTTTTTCGATTTTTAGCGTGCAGAAATTGTTCATAGTTATCGAGGCACAGGTGGCATATTTGAAGTGTGTTGGAACAGTCGAGGTACTCGCGTTGGTGCAAGTGCTTCCGACGGAACAGTACGTTGAAATGAATCAATATTTGCAATTAAATCTCATTCTCTCTGTCTTCTTCTAGGTTTGTGTACTCGATCTGCGTAAATAAACGGCAAAAAGATTCGAATGAACTCTCTGCTTAAACATTAGGTCAATGTGTTGTTGTTTCTCTTTCTTTATCTTCTTTTTTTTCGTTTTTTCTTCATCTACATTTTGTTCGTTTATACAAGAAAAAAAAACACGCCCAAGCCAATCTATATCCACCAAATACTCGTATTGTTGTTATCTGTTGTTGTTTTTTTTTGTTTCTTTCTTTCGTTTTTACCATCATCATCAACATCCTCCTTCTCCTCATCCTTCCTATTCAACGACGATTTCACCGAAGAAGAAAAAAATCAACTCGAAACGCCAAAACATTATATTAATCTTTTTGCACATGTGTATTTTCTCCTTCTGCTTCGGTCTTTGTTGGACTTCGTGTCTGTCTCTCTCTCTCTCTCTGTTTCGTTTTCTTTCTTTCTTTCGAAAAACTTCAAAGCAGTGATATGTATGTGTGTGTGTGTGTCTGACTTTATTTCTCTCGGTTTTTTTTACATGCACTTGTGTGTATGATGATGAGCTCGTATTCGATTATAAATATTTCATAAAAATGCGAGCGCAAAACAGATGACGACAAAAACAGACAAAAACAAAGAGAAACTAAAAAAAACCAAAATGTGTGAACTTTGTAAATGGAAAATTTTTCTTGTTTTTCTTCTTCTTCTTCTATTTCGTTTTTTCTTTCTCCTCTACTTGTTCTTACATCATTGATTTTTTTTCAATGAGACAGAGAGAAATTGCAAAAAATTAGTTGAAGTTATTAAAAAAAACAAAACAAATACTCTATAAGATGATTTATTTGTTGCAAAATCGGAAATATTTGAAAGGAAAATGAGATAGAATTCATTTACATTTAGCAAGTTTTTCTTGAACTTTAGTAATCATGTTCGGATCAACTTTGTCGTGAAATTTATTCAGATTTTCCATAGCTTTTTCATATTTTTTAACAGCTTTATCACGTTCACCGTTTGACATAAGTGCATCACCCCATTCGATATTTGTTTGTACAACATCCACAGCAAGTTGTGGTATTAAATCTCGATCGTCATTGTTACAAACAACACGTACTTTTGAGTATTGATTCGTCCATTTCATATGACCAGGTACATCGGAACAATGAACATAAATCGCATAGACTTGTGGTAAATCATGAATTTGTGGAACAACATTTCTTCCTAATGAACCACAAGTAACGAGAAATATTCGTTTCATCGAATTTTCTTTACAAAAATTGATACAACGATCTTCTCGATCCTGACACATTTCCCACATATATGTTCCGCTTACTTGATCGTAAGCACTGCCAAGTTCGATGATAAATGGATCTAATGTAACGAATTTGCAACCATTGAACTTAGTTAAATCAATTGGTTGATTAGGTGGCGGTCGACGTTCGATTGGATTGCCTTTCTTTGCACTTTCGTATGCATCACGTGCAAAATCGGACATAGGCGTGGCGGTTATCGATGCTGTTGCGGAAGGTTGTGTTCGATTCGATGAGTTAGAATCAGAATTTGTTACGAATTCACTTGGATTCGAGTAAGCTGGAGGAACATAACCACCGGCTCCTGCAGCGGCAAACTGACCAAGCTGTTGTGGAGTAAAGATACCTGTGATAGGATCCGATTGTAAATGATTGAGACGTCTCATATCGTTGTTTGGTGGGTTCGACATGTTTTTTTTAAGAGTTCTACAA
>ERZ778023.3872-NODE-3872-length-13704-cov-12.855154_pt1 | contig 13704 bp, 13 predicted proteins | sample MGYA00375753_ERZ778023 | MGnify/ENA primary metagenome ERZ778023 (study PRJEB29350, sample SAMN05389822) | bioreactor metagenome | isolation source: Ammonium sulfate bioreactor | place: South Africa: University of Cape Town | collected 2014-04-04 ...
GCACCGCGGTGGCGTCGGCGGGCCTGCTCGCGCTGGCCCTGGCCGTCCCCACCCCCGCCGGCGCCGCCCCCGCCGCGCTGCCGGCCGGGTGCACCCAGACCGACCAGACCGTCACCTGCACCTACGGCTACACCGGCGCCGAGCAGAGCTTCACCGTGCCCGCCGGGGTCACCACCGTGACGGTGTCGGCCACCGGCGCGGCCGGCGGTGCTGACAGCAACAACGACCACCCGGGCGGGCGGGGCGCGCGGGTCACCGGCGCCCTGACCGGGCTGAGCAGCGCCGACACCCTCTACGTGGAGGTCGGGCAGCACCCCGACACCGCCGGCACCCCCTTCGGCTACACGCCGCCGTCCGCGTTCAACGGCGGCGGCGCCCCGGGCTACGGAAACGTGGCGGGCGGCGGGGGTGGGGCCTCGGACGTGCGCACGGTCTCCGACGCCGCGGCCGGGTCGCTGGCCTCGCGGCTGATCGTCGCCGGCGGCGGCGGGGGCCACTCCGAGACCTACGCCGGATCATCCGTTCCGCCGGCCGACGCCGATGCCGACGCCGCGCCGGCGACCGCGAACGGGCCCAGCGGGCAGGGCGGCTTCGCCGGGACCCAGACCAGCGGCGGCGCCGGCGGTCAGGGCGGAACCGGCGAGTACGTGCCGGCCGGGTCGGGGACGGCCGGGTCGCTCGGGCAGGGCGGCGCCGGCGCCGCAGGCCACCCGTCGGCCGGCGGTGGCGGCGGCGGTCTCTACGGCGGCGGCGGGGGCGGCGGCGGGGGCGGCGGCGTGGCCGGCGGTGGCGGGGGCGGGTCGTCGCTGGTCCCCAGCGGCGGCGCCATGACCCTGACCAGCGACCCGGCCGCGGTGACGATCACCTACTCCGCGGCGCCCCCCGACACCACCGCGCCGACCTCGACCGCGACGCTCGCCCCGGGCACGGCCCCGAACGGGCTGCCGCCGGTGACGATCACCGGCACCGCGGCGTTCGCGACCACCAGCGGCGCCCCGGTCGGCACCGTGACCGCCACCTGCTTCCTCAGCCGCGGTCTCGTCGTGTCGCTCAACGCCCAGGACAGCGGGTCCGGGGTCGCGTCACTGACCTACGCCGCCACCGGCGCCCAGCCCATCCCCTCGACCACGGCAACCGATCTGCCGGTGCGGGTCCCGATCACCGCCGCCGGGACGACGAAGCTGACCTACGCCGCGACCGACCACGCCGCCAACACCGAGACCACCCATAGCCAGACCGTGTGGGTCGCCCCCAACCGCGCACCGCTGACCTGCAGCAACCCCACACCCGGGTTCACCCCACCCGTTCACGGTTCGGTGACCGTCACCGGCACCGCCAGCATCAGCGGCTACAGCCGCCCCTTCACCCAGAAGATCAAGTACTGACCCACCCCCGTCCGGCCCCAGCGACCGGACGCACGCCCCGTGGCCCTGCGCCGGCAACCTCGGCGCAGGGTCACGGGGCGTGCACAGGGAATCGAGGCCTCTGTACACGGACCCGCTGGGCAGCTCCTCGACGGGCGCCGAGCGGACGGCGTGATGCAGCAGGCGTCGGGTGTCCTGCAGCGCGTTTCACGTCGGCGTCGCCGTGTCGGTCAGGCCCGGAAATATGATCATCTGGTGTCGGCGACGGTCATGCGATTACTCCTGCCGGCCGCGATCGCCGACAATCACGACGGGAGGACCATGGTGGCCTCGGAGGGGTAGCGGCGGGCCAGATCTTCTTCCAGTGCGCCGGCGGGAACCCGGTGAACGCCAACAGGTCCTCGGTGGCGTCACGCAGCATCGCCTCCACCGATTGCCGCCCGAGCATCCCGGGCGATCACCCCGAGCTGTTCACGGACGTGAGTGGCATCGGGTTGGGCGAAGATCGTGCGGGTCGCCGCGGCCACCATCTCGGCGTTGCCCTTCGGGACCTGCGCGAGGATGTTGCGCAGGAAGTGCACCCGGCACCGTTGCCAGGCCGAGCCGAGCAGGACTGCGGAGATGGCCTGTTTGAGCCCGGTGTGGGCATCGGAGATGACCAGCTGTACCCCGCCGAGCCCACGCGCCTTCAGCGAGCGCAGGAACGCGGTCCAGAACGCGCCGTCCTCGCTGTCGCCGACGGCGAACCCGAGGACCTCGCGCCAGCCGTCGGCCCGGACACCGGTGGCGATCACGACCGCCTGGGACACCACGCGGTGGTTCACCCGCGCCTTGCAATAGGTCGCGTCCAAGAAGACGTAGGAGACTGCTGCTCGGCCAGCGAGCGGCCTCGGAACGCGCCGACCTCGACGTCGAGATCCGCGCAGATCCTGCTCACCTCACTCTTGGAGATCCCGGTGTCGGCGCCGAGTGCCTTAACCAGGTCGTCGACCTTCCGCGTGGACACGCCGTGCAGATAGGCCTCCATCACCACCGCGAACAACGCCTGATCCACCCGGCGGCGCCGCTCGAGCAGCGACGGGAAGAACGATCCGGTGCGCAGCTTCTCCGATCTTCAGCTCCAGGTCCCCGGCCGTGGTGGACAGGATGCGGGTGCGGTGGCCGTTGCGCTGGGCCGTGCGGGCGTCGCTGCGCTCATGCAGGGCGGCGCCGATCGAATCGGTCAGCTCGGCCTCGATCAACGCCTGATAGACCGTTTCCGCGGCCTGGCGGACACGACCAGCGACATCAGCGGCCTTGAGTGCATCCAAGACTTCGAGCAGGGCAGACTGGTCCAAGGCCATCGCGTGGCACCTCTCTACGAGGTCCTTTGGCGGGATCACGCAGAGCGTCACGCGGTGGCCCATCCTGCGCGCACAGGCACGCCGGACAGGCCGCGAGTTACACCACCAGCGGGGACGTGACCAGTTGCGTTGCTGCGCTGACCACACTCTCTTGCCATCGTCCTCATCGTGGCTCGCTCACGACTGCGAATTACCCGGCCAACCACGACTTATCACGCAAACACCGGACGCGGCAGCCAGCGATGCCAGCCTGAACCGGAGAAGTAAAGCCAATGTTCATCAGTCCAATGAACGGCAATAGCGAGAAGCGCGAGACCATATGTGACGCCATGCACTCGTCACTAGCGTTTGCCGTGCTACCGGGACAACTTTGCCCAACTGAGAGCAGACACCTGGAGCTGCAATGAAGACCCAAGCGTCGCTCGTCGCCGGATCCCTTTTCCGGACGTGAACATATACAGTCGAAACTCTGCGCCAACTAGAGACAACCAGCTAGAACCACAGATCTGCCCCTCAAGAGCGAGACGATTCACTCTTCACTCCCATCCGTCTCGACGACTCCTTCTCCACATAATTCATGCATACATGCAATTCGCCACGCGAACGACTCGACTCCTTACGCAAATCATTCAACGCGATTCCCCTCCTGTCGAAATGTTAATCTATTGCAACCAACGGCCACACACGCGCGACTTCCCACGACTCTCAATCGCAGCTCAATACCTGAAGTAGTCAACCACATGTAACGAAACACGCCGCAGCAGCGACTATAGAGGGAACCACGCCATGAGCGGAGCAACTTTGGGGGTGGCAGCGCGTTTGAAGACACAGCCATATCCGTCAGCCGCGATTGGCGTCGACATAGGCGGGACTAAGACACTGGCCGTTACATATCTGCCAGACCAAATCTTAGCTCATGCACGGATCGCAACAAACACAGCCGGATCGCCAGAGGAGATACTTAGGAGCACTGCAAAGCTTATTGCGACGCTCAGAACTCAGGCTCACGACTCTGGCATTGAAGTTCCATGTGTAGGTTTAGGACTACCCGGCATCCTCTCGACAGATCGAATGTTCGTCGACTCAATCATATTGCCACGTTGGAAGAACGTTAATGTCGAGCGAATCCTGTTGCAAATGCTCGACGACGACATCGAACTCACCATCGATAACGATGCCGTGATGATGGCTCGAGGTCAATGGACATTGAAAGCAGGTAACGGGCATGGAATTCTCGTATGCCTGACCCTCGGAACAGGAGTCGGCGCCTCTGTGATTCTCAACGGAACACCACTGCGTGGTCCGGATGGAATAGCCGGGCAACTCGGCCACATGAGCGTCAACGCATCTGGACGCCAATGCGTTTGCGGCGGCATCGGATGCCTGAATGCTTATGCATCAGGCACAGCGATCACTGAAAGGTATCTTCAGCGTGATGATGCGACAACACAGCACATCAGTCCTATCGACGGACGATGGGTCGGCGACCAGGCTGCGAAGGGAAACAGAATAGCTCAAGCGATAATCGACGAGACCGCCGTGTATTTGGGCGTCGGAATAGCGAGCCTGATCAATATATTCAACCCGTCGCATGTCATCATTGGCGGAGGAGTTTCTGACCTCGGCGAAGCGCTCCTGGCACCGGCTCGACGCGTCGCACATAAACGGTCCTTCCCAAGCGCCGCCGCTCGTGCCAGAATCACAACGCCACACTACCGATCTTCAGCCGGAGCGGTCGGCGCAGCAATCGCGGCACTGCACGCGCATGAAGCCGACAGCCCGTAACCCACCGAGAACAGAGGGCATCGTGGACCTAAAGTCCGACGTCGAGTCCCGATTGCAACTTGTCACGAGCACATATCCAAGCACCATATGGCTGTTCGACGTCGATGACACCCTTACCGACACAGCTGCGATGCACCGGTCCGCGGAACCAACAGTTGCGGCCTCCCTTTCAAAATCAATAGATCCAGAGGTCGCAAGAAACATCGCTTCAAGATTTATTAGCATCTTCGACGACCTCTTGGCGGTGCATCAAGCGACTACATCAACTGCACTCAATGCGGCGTCAGAACCGCTGCGCAAATTACAAGGAAGAGTTCAGTCTTGCCAAAAAGACATTCAGCAACGTTGGCGAATCACCAAGCCCTTCAGCCGTGAGATTCTACTGAAAATAGCTTGCGAAGATTTCGGAATTCTGATCGAGCCATTTAGGCTCGCCAAGATAGCCGACGACTACTGGCAATACGTCAGCGACAACATACAATTTATTGAGGATGCCCTCGAACTCGCCAAGGCGCTCGCCATAAACCAGACCCCACTCTACTTGATTACGTCGAGCGACGCTCGGTTTCAGCTTAAAGGTAACGGTCAGTTCGACTACGATCCCGAGTATTCCCGTCGTTTCAAACACAATCGCCTGAGTAAGCTTCGGAAACACGGCGTGATGTTCAGGGATGCCATTATTGGAGACCCCATCGATAAGCCTGATACGCGTTACTACGACTCTGTGTTCTCGGCGATTGAGAAAGATCTGGGCCGCACGGTAAGCCCGCAAAACGTTGTCGTGGTTGGCGATTCATACAGGTCGGATATCGAAACACTTGAAACTGAGAAACGACTCGGGCTTGGACTGTACTTCCGACGTGGGAAGAAAGCGTACGTGAAGTCGGATACCGTCGTGGCAATCGGAAACCTTGGACCTGTCACTGAACTCGTGAATGACCTTCCTCTGACCCCAAACGTCCACCACTGAGAAGAACCACCCAATAACACCTGCACTGCCGAGAGAGGCACGCTGTGAGAGTCGCTGTGATCGTCGATGACCTGCGCCCCGATCGTCGGCGACGCTGCTTCTGGGAGGAGCAACTTCAGCAAGGTCGACTCCGAGTACGTCCGCTGCGGGACCTGCTCGATCTTCGTCCGCGGCGCAGCATGCGGGTGGTGAGTTCGGCGAAGAAGCGTTCGACCATGTTGAGCCAGGAGCTGCTGGTCGGGGTGAAGTGCAGGTGGAACCTGGGGTGGCGCATCAGCCAGCGTTTGATCTCCGGGGTTTTGTGGGTGGCGTAGTTGTCCAGGATCAGATGGACCTCGTGGTCGGCGGGGACCTCGCGGTGGAGCTGGTTGAGGAACTTGCGGAACTCGATCGCGCGGTGCTGGCGCTGCAGGCAGCTATAGACCTGGCCGGTGGCCATGTCGAGTGCGGCGAACAGGCTGGTGGTGCCGTGACGGATGTAGGTGTGGGTCTGGCGCTCGGGATCAGCGGGCATCATCGGCAGTACCGGCGCGGACCGGTCGAGGGCCTGGACCTGGGATTTCTCGTCCACACACAAGACCAGGGCCCGCTCGGGCGGGTCGAGGTAGAGACCGACGACGTCGTAGAGCTTGTCCACGAAGTGCGGGTCGGTCGACAGCTTCCAGTAGTTGACCTTGTGCGGCTTGAGTTCGAACGCCCGCCAGATCCGTGACACCGCGGTCTGGGTCAGTCCGGACCGGGCGGCCATCATCCGGGTCGACCAGTGCGTGCCGCCGTCAGGTGGGGCCTGCTCCAGGGTGGCGGTCAGTACCTGCTCGACGTCGGTGTCGCTGACAGTGCGGGGCCGGCCGGGCCGGGCCTCGTCCGAGAGCCCGGCCAGTCGGTCGGTGACGAACCGGGCCGGCCACTTACCCACCGTCTGCGGCCGGATCCGCAGTTGCTGCGCCACAGCAGTGTTGGTTGCGCCTTCGGCGAGCACGATGCTGGCCCGTAGGGCGAGGGCCTGGGCACTGTTCGGGCGTCGAACCCAGCGCACCAGCGTCTCCCGCTCGTCCTGAGCAAGCACCAGTTCCGCGGTCGGTCGACCCCTTCTCGGCATCGTCGAAGGCTACCAAGAGTTATATTGCGAATTAACGACTCAGGACACTAGACGGGTGCGACCGATTTTCGTGAGGATTGCGCATCCTTTTCCGAAGCTTAGCCTGGGCTCTTCATGAGAGGTTCGGCGTGTCTGTTTGCGGACGGACGAAAGTGGCCCGCTACCAGGTGAGACTGTGCTTGCTGAGGGCTCAGATCGTCCATGTAGAGGAGCACTATCGAGGTGCAGGCTACAAGGACCAGACCTAAGATCATGGCAACCGCGGACGGCGAGGGCGTGGTGTCGCACTCCGGGTCGCGGTTGCTCGCTGATGTTGCCGATCGGACCACGCTGACCGGGCAGCTGTCGGAGTTGCTGGCCGGGTTGCGGAAGCCGCGGGCGCGGCACGATCCGGGGCGGGTATGGGTGGACATGGCGGTCGCGCTCGCCGACGGCGCGACGACGATCTCCGAAGTCGCGGTGCTGGCGGACCAGGCTTCGCTGTTCGGGTCCGTGGCGCGGACTCGACCTACTGGCGGTTGCTCGATCAGCTCGACACCGCACGGCTGGGCTCGGTGGCGCAGGCTCGGGCCGGGGCGCGGGAGGTCGTCTGGGCGCAGCGCGCGGAGCTGACCGGTGAGTCGTTCCCGCCGGCTCCGGCCGGCGGCCGTGACCTGCCTGGGCTGGTAATCGACCTGGACGCGTCGGTCGTGGTCTGTCACGGCGAGAAGGAGTGCGCGGCGCCGACGTTCAAAAGTCGTTCGGGTTCCATCCGATGCTGGCGTTCTGCGGCAACACCGGCGAGTTCCTCGCCTCCACGCTGCGCCGCGGGAACGCGGGCAGCAACACCGCCGCCGACCACGTCACCGTCCTGGCAGCAGCGCGCGCTGCTGCCCGACCATCACCGGCACGGCACCCCGATCCTGGTCCGGGCCGATCCCCCCGGCTGCACGCGAGAGTTCTTCGCCCACATCCGCATCCGCCGCGACGAATCGGTGAGCTGCGAGTTCTCGGTCGGCTGGCAATCCGAGGCGGACCGCGATCGCCACGGTTGCGAAGACGGTGTGGACCGACGCGATCGACGCCGACGGCGGGCACCGCGACGGCGGCGCCCTGGCCGAGATCACCCGTGTGCGTCCCGCCCGATCGCTGACCGGCTACCCCCATCGGGAACTCGGTTGATCGTGCGTCGGGAACGTCCGCATCCCGCGGCTCAGCTCGACGCCTTCGAAGAGCGAGATGGCTGGCGCTACACCGCCTTCGCCACCGACACGAGGTACGGGCAACTCGCCAACCTCGACGCCCGGCACCGCGCCCACGCCGGGGTCGAGGGCCGGATCCGCACGGCGAAGTACACCGGCCTTGACCACGTCCCGTCCTGCAGCTTCGCGATCAACGCCACCTGGTTGAGTGTTGTCATGTTGGCGCTTCAATCTGATCGCCTGGACCCAGCACCTGCTCCTGCACGACGATCTCGCGAAGGCCGAGCCGAATACGCTGCTTGCCCGCTGCTGCACGTCGGCGACCGGCTCACCCGCGGACAGAGACGGCTCTGGCTACGGATCCAGCGCACCTGGCCGTGGGCGCAGGATCTCGCTGCGGCGTTCACCCGGCTCGCGGCGCTGCCTGTCCCGGCTGGTTGATCTTCGATCCTGACACGATGAGCGGCGTGAGCTACCGGCAGAACCAGCATGCCGGCGGCCCGCCATGCCCACCTTCCAGAACAACATCAGCCAGGCCAGCCGCCCCGATCACAAGATCGATCCGCAGGCCTCATGAATGACCGGGGTTAGGATGTCCAATGCTAATCCGGCTGGCCAGTTTCCGTAGATACGACGTCCTGCTATTGACTGACGACCTGACCGTCTGCCACGATGACCAGTCACTTTATGACGACGTTGCCCTACTTGTGCCGCTATGACGTAAGGGTTTCCGTCTGAGGGAGGAACTCCGGTTGGGGCGCGACTCGATCATGTTCTTTCACCACGCTCAGAGGGCTTAGGTTAGCTGATCAGCGTAGATGGGGATGGCATGAGCAGCTTCCGCCTCGACTGCACGTCGTGCTCGTCCTCAGAGCAAGGTCCGGAAGCGATTGCTGCTTACAAATGCACTCATTGCGGAACGGACTTATCTTTTTCGCCCTCGGGGACACGGCCACTACAGGACCTCTCAGGCCGTCGCCTCCGTGCACCGTGGCGTTACGCCGACATGTTGCCAGTCAAAATCCTGGGTGGACAGCCTGCAGCGACTGACGAGGTGCGGCGTTCGGCGTTACTGGAGAAGATGCTTGGCGTCCAATCCGTCTGGCTTGTTGACGCGACAGGACTCGCGACTGGAACTTTCAAGGACTACGAAGCAATCGTGATTATGGCAATGGCCGCAGAACTAAATCTCGATTTTGTTTCTGTGCATTCAACTGGCAATACTGTTCTAGCCTACCGTCACTATGCCGAGGAGTTGGGTGTGCGTTGCGCCATTATTGTCCCTGCGGCAAACATGTCCAAATTGGATGGACTGCCGGACCTAACCGACTGGCCTGTCGTCGCCGTGGACGGTCCGTATAAACAGTTCTCCGCAATAGCCAGATCGGTAGCCGCTGAGCGCGGTTGGCACCATTTGGCACCCCTACCCTGGAAGCTTGAGGGTAAGGCCGCGCTCGCTTGGATGATTTACGAGAATTGTCCTCAAGTCGATCTAATTGTGCAGACTATCGCCGGCGGCTTCGGCCCGCTCGGCATGGAGCTTGGTTTTCGCAGGCTTGCCGCTGTGGGAGAATTCTATGGGGTCGCAAGCCGGCGCAGGTACCTGTTGCTACAGCCCAGCGATGCAGATGGAATAGCACGCGCCTGGCGAAAAGGTAGCTCGCGAATTGAGCCGTGCGATATTCCTCTGCCCGAATTGCCGTTCGAGCCCACATTGCAGTCGGCGAATCCCAACACGACACTGCCACACCTCCGCCGGAACCTTCCCCGCGGGACACGCATCGGCAGCGTGTCCGAATCCTTGGTAGCCAAGCATTATCCCACTGCGCATAGAGCATTTCTCGAAGCAGATATTCCAGTTAGCTACGAGCGAGAGAAGTCAGCGTATATTGCTTTGGCGGGGCTTCTCGAAGCGCGACTTGAGCCGACCAGCAACGTTGCAGTCATCGTGACTGGATCGCGACCATTTCGCGCTCCCCGATAGCGACCGCTGGATGCCACTCCGCTCACGACGGTCGGTGGTCACGGGCCGCGGAGGCAGGCCGCGGCGTGGCAGGCCGTCCGGCGAATGTCTTGGCGGGGTCGTCTGGTCCGGCCGCGCTGCCCCGAACCTTTGCTCCGCTGATCATTCTTCGGGCGGCCCCGGTAAGCATTGGTCTAGCCACGCTTGAAGCGATCGGGGAACGCCGAAGGTGCCACTGAATGCTATGCCCGTTTGATCTCTCAAGGCATGGTATCGGGGACCGCAGGGTGCGCATGTCCGCATTGCACCGCACCGTCGGTGTGACATCTCTCCGGGCGACCGATCGACGGCGGAGCCTCCCGCTGTCAACTCCGGTTGAACCGTGACCCGGCTGGTCCGCGTGGGTTCGAGGGTTTGTCGCAACATTCCTGATCATGAGGGGTGTGCAGATGGCTCGACGTGGACGCAAGCGGCAGTTGGATGTGGAGGCCCAGTACTGGGCGCTGTTGGCGAACGGGATCGGCACCGTGGAGGCGTGCCGGACTCTCGGGATCGGACGCAAGACCGGCTACCGATGGCGGGCGGAGACCGGAGGGCTCGCTCCCGAGCTTCGTTCACGGGCCGACCGGAAGAGTGGTCTCTATTTGTGTCAAACGACACTGAGCCCTTTCCAACCTGGTTGGCGAGTGGCGAAGAAGCCCTCGGCCATGGCGTTGTTGAACGCGTCGCCGTGCTGCCCATCGAGGCGACCAAACCGGAGGTGCGCAGGATGCAGTGTCAATGGCCAGCTTGATCTCCCCACCGGCGGCCAGGAGTTCTCCCCACTGGTGGCCAGATAGTTCTCCCCGACGGCGGCCAGATATCTCCCCGCCTCGAGTCGTGCGTGCTCAGCTCAACGGGCTCACCCCCTTGCCGGAGGTGGCCTGGGCGAGCCGGTAGCTGTCACCGTCGGTGACGACGATGTGGGCGTGGTGCAGGAGCCGGTCGACCGTGGCGGTGGCCAGGGTCTTGGGCATGATCTCGTCGAACCCCGACGGGTGCAGGTTGCTCGAGACGGCGAGGGAGCGGCGTTCGTAGGCGGCGTCGACGAGCCGATAGAACCCCTCCGCGGCGTCTGGGGAGACCGGCAGGAGCCCGATGTCGTCGACGATGATCAGGTCGGTGCGGATCAGCCGCGCGAGCGCCCGGATGATCGAGTCATCGGCTCGGTGGCGGCGGACCAGGGCGCCGAGGTCTTCGATGGTGAACCAGGCGACGGTCATCCCGGCCTCGACCGCGGCCTGGCCGAGGGCCTCGCAGAAGTGCGACTTGCCGGTGCCTGAGGGCCCGCAGATGCACACGTTCTCCCGGCGTCCCACCCACTCCAGGCTGGTGAGCGCGTCCTGGGTGGGGGCGCGGGATGCAGGACGCGCCGGCGTCCCAGTCGTGCAGGGTCTTCCCGGCGGGGAACCCGGCCCGCTGACGGCGGGTGCGCAGGTTCGTGGCGTCGCGGCCGGCGGCTTCCTCGGCGAGCAGGACCCGGACGAGCTCGGCGTGGTCCCAGCGCTGCGCCCGCGCGGTCGGCACGAGCTCGACGAGGTGGCGGCGGATGTGCGGCAGCTTGAGCCGGCGGGTGAGCTCGATCGCCTCGGCCAGCGGATCCCCGCCCGACGCCGCGACAACAGGGTTTCTGACCGGCCTGCTGGCGGATGTCGTGCCGGTGGTGGTGGGTGCGCTCATGTCGGCTCTCCTGCCGGGTCGTGGTCCGGCTCGGGTGGGGCGGCGGGGGTGACGCCGAACCCGGACCAGGCGGCGGTGCCGGGTTGCAGGCTGTGGGTCTCACTGGCTCGGATGATCGGTTTGCCGATGTCGCGGCCGGCCTGGTGGGCGAGGATGCGCAGCACGTCGTTCTCGGCGAACCGGCCCGCGACCGCGGCGGTGCCCAGGGCGCGGTCGACCTCGCCGGGTGGGTGCAGCTTGGCCAGTGCCACGGCCTCGGCCATCTTGCGGCGCACCCCTCGCGCCCCGGACCCGGCCGCCTCGACCAGCCATGACGCGGCCCCGGGGCCGAGGGCGAGGAACTCGACCTCCGCGGCGCTGCTCGCCCGGGGCACCCGTTCCCCGGCGGCGCTGGCGGCGGCGGTGGGTGGCGGGTAGTGATCGGGCTGGATCGAGGGCGTCCTCGGGGTCGAGCGGGCGTGGCGGGCGACCTCGCCCGGCCCGTTCTCCCCGACCGCGGTGATGACCAGGTCGTCGCCGTGGAACCGGACCCAGACCCGGGTGTCGACCAGCTGATGCGGCACCGAGTAGCGCACCCCGTCGACCGAAACGGTCGAGTCCCAGTTCACCCGCCGTGTCGTGCCGAACGCCACCGTGAACGGCTGGGTGGGCAGCGGGTGCAGCCGCGTTCGCTCCTCGGCAAGCATCTCCGCCGGGGCCCGACGAGTCTCGCGATGCGGGCGCGCGTTGACCTGCTCGCAGAACTCCCGACACGCAGTCTCCAGTTGGGAGAAGGTGCGGTAGTCCTCCAACAGGTTCGCCGCGGTCGGGACGAGGTCGGCCTTCGCGATCCGCACCGTGGCTTCGCTGCCGCCCTTGGACTGCGGATCCGCCGGCACACAGATGCGGATGGTCATCCCGTAGTGCCGCCCGACCGCGACGATCTCCGGGTGCCGCACCGCGATCCCCGCGACGTGATCGACCGACACGGTGCGCTCGTTGTCGGTCAACGCGTAGGTCGGGACCCCACCGAGGCAGCGCAGGGTGGTGTCCATGCACGCTGTGATCGTCGGCAGGGTGCGGTCCCAGACCGCGAGCACGACCCGGAACCGTGACCAGGCCAACCAGGCGCACCACAGGTTCGTGCGGCGCCCGTTCACCCGGGGTCCTTCGCCCCAGTCCCACTGCAGCCACAGCCCCGGCTCGACCACCCACGGCCGGAACACGGGGCGCTGCCCGGCCCGCAACCGGGCCTTGACCTCGGCGACCGTTCGGCGGGTGGTGCGCTCACCGCCGGTGAAGCCCATCGCGGCGATCCGCTCGTGCACCACATCCGCGCGGACCCGGCCGTCGGAGCGGACCACGAGCTCCTCGATCTTGTCGAGGTAGTCGTCGATCGGCCGCGCCCGGTGCTCCCGGGCGACAGGTGGTTGACCGGTCTCGCGCAACGCCACATACCGGGCGACGGTGTGGTGATCACAGCCCGCCAACTCCGCGGCGGCACGGTAACCGCCCGTGAGGTCGAACGCCTCCAGGATCTCCATGATCTCCTCGTTCCGCTTCACCGGCAGACCCTCGCCGCCGGCAACCCACTACTGGTCACCGGGGAGATATCTGGCCGCCAGCGGGGAGAACACTGGCCGTCACCGGGGCGGCAAATGGCCGCCTACGGGGAGTTTGGACTGGCCGCTGTCAATGCAGCCCAAGTCGATCGATGTGTACCGACCGACCGCAACCGGTGGCCGCAACACCGGCTTGGTGGAGCGACTGTAGGACCACACCACGGCCGCCACAGCAACTCCCGCGTATCCTCGGTCCGCGGGTATCGGGGGCAGCCTGGCTGCGGGCCGAGGAACCCTCGACGCGTCTTGGTCAACGTGGCACCCTTACGGAATGCAGTGGTTGACGCTGGCTGGCACTCTCCTTGGCGCTTTCATCGGCGTTGGTTCGACACTCATAGTGGACCGACGGCGGTGGTTAAGAGAGAGATCGAAAGCACTTTTTGAGACCCGCCGACAGCTCTATTCGGACTTTCTGGCGGACCTGTCGACAACGCGAGAGATACTTCGAACCGTAGCGCTAGGGTATCACCCAGTCGAGATCCCACGAGTGGTGTCCACCAAGGTGGTGTGCGGCAGGCCCGGTGACGGGCACGGCGTAAGCGTGTAGGGCGGCCACCGCGTGATCTTCTTGAGACCTCTCACAGACTCGAGGAGTTCCACGCGATGACCGCACCGTCCAGTATCGACAGCGAGGATGGGTGCGGCGCCACCGGCCGGGTCTGACCCAAGTATCGACCGA
>ERZ778023.3882-NODE-3882-length-13682-cov-8.227563_pt1 | contig 13682 bp, 14 predicted proteins | sample MGYA00375753_ERZ778023 | MGnify/ENA primary metagenome ERZ778023 (study PRJEB29350, sample SAMN05389822) | bioreactor metagenome | isolation source: Ammonium sulfate bioreactor | place: South Africa: University of Cape Town | collected 2014-04-04 ...
TTACCCATTCCCGATCATCGTCCTCAGCACAAAGCATCATGACTTCCTGCCAGCGCGTCGCAGCCCTGCGATACAGCCCCTTTGCTTCCAGAGCCTCTGCTTTACTATCGTTGACCATGCTTATCTCCCTCAGAATGGCGTTTCATCGTCGAATGGTGGGCGCTGGTCGTATTCATCACGGGATGGCTGCTGCGCACGTCTCAGCGCGTCCGTTGCCTGTCCCTGCTGTCCTGCCTTCCCGCCGGGGCGTACCGTTCTGGCGCTGATCACACTGTCGGCTACTACCTGATACCCCTGCTGTGTACCGCCGTCCTGCCCTGTCCACTGGTTGAGTTGCATATTGCCTGCCACGCTCACAAGGTCGCCTTTCTGGTGCTTTGCCAGCGCATCGGCCTGCTTCCCAAAAGCAATAACGCCCAGCCAGAAGGTTGACTCTCCCGCCTCTGCCGCATTGCACGGAAGCGCCACCGCCAGCCGCGCCATTGTCATACTTGTTCCGCTGTTGGTCGTTCTGGTCTGTGGGTCGGCCACCAGCCGCCCGTATGCTGAAATTTGTGCTGTCATTCTTTAGCCTCTCTCATTTCGTTTCGATTTTTTTATATAGTAAGCGCAAATAGTGTTGGTTCAGTTGGTTCAGTTGGTTCACGGGCTTGCAAGCCGCGCCATTACTGGGTTTTGCTGAACCAACATTTGTGATTTCGTGTTGGTTCAGTCGCCTGCTTTGTTGGTTCAGTGCCAGCCAGTGAGTAATCTCGTCTTTTGTGGTGTTGGTTCAAAATGGGTATTTGTTGGTTCAGTGTTGGTTCAGATATCTGATAAAAAACCTTAAAAAACAATGATACTTACAAATTGAACCAACTGAACTAACTGAACCAACACCAAAACTACGTATGTGAATAAAATTACTCTTCTGGCTGGCAACTCTCCGGCATGTAGTGGATCACGTAGACATTGAATTGCCGCCCATTGATACGAGGGGATTTACGCTGGTAGCCTCTGCCACTGGCTGGAGGCGTCAGCATTCCGGCATTCTTTATCGTCTCGGCAAACTGTTTTGCATTAAACCCCCTGGCTATCTCACCCTCAAACGCAGCCGGGAAAGTGTAGAAAATCATTGGATCAGCATCATGATTTCCCTTTGCCCGGTATCCGGCAAGGTCTCGAATAGGCAAATCTGACTGGTCGTAAGGGAAAGGCGCGTATCTGCTCAGGCCATGCGCATTCAAAAACGCCTCCGTCTGCTCAATAATCTGCTGGTGCTCTTTGTTCCCCGTGCCGAACTCGCGCAGCCAGGCATTGTAGCTGTGCTGTATCGCATCACGGCACGTCTGATCGTCCCATCCGGTAACAACCTCACCCAGCAATAAAGCCGCCTCCAGAATGGCAAAACGTGCGGCCACGCGGTGTACCTGCTCGCCATAGTCAGCAGGAATAAGGCTGCGCCAGCGGGTTTCACAGTCACGAACGGTATCAATGGCCTGCTGCTGGTGGTCTGCCAGCCACCCGATCCACTCCCGCCCGGCAGCGCCGTGATGGTGTTGGTAAGCATCTTTCAGCGCGTCGGCGTGCTGTTTGCCGTTCTGGTGGTCGTGGAAGCGTACCGCCTTACTCAGCGGGATATTTAGCAGGCGCACCAGTTGCCCGGCTTTGGTCTTGCGTCCGGCGGTGGCGATGAAGGTTTCCAAGTCCATTTCACCAGTGCTGATCGCCACGGTTCGCCAGCGTTTTAAATCGCGGTTGCCACCCTCTTTTGCGCCCTGCAATTTCCCCACGCCGTTAAACAGCGCATAGGCAGACTGTGACACGCTTATCGGGTCTGCCCCCTGTCCGACTTCATCCAGGGGCATCAGCCCGTCATTGTGTGCGGCTGCTTCGTTCGCCAGCCCCAGCGCCGTGCCGTACCACGTCAGGCGCAGTAAGTCCGGGTTGCCGTATAAACTGCTCGCCACGTTCGCCGTGGTGGTTTTACCCGCGCTCGACTGTTCATAGAAGTGAATGCCGAAACCGTCAGCGCCAGCCAGCCCGATCAACGGCGCTGCCAGTGCGGCGGCAATGCCTGTCATCATCGCGTAGTTACCGTATGCCAGCCGCGCAACACTCTTACGCCAGCTCTCTGAGGTTCCCGCAACTGTGTACCCGGCAGCAGCAGAACTGCGACCACTGAATAAAACAGGATGCTCAGGTGTGCCGATAATCTCCCCGTCCGGCATGATGTATGCCCCACACTGCCAGCCAGTAGCGTGAGCAACACGCCACAATTCACGCGAGCCGCTACGCTGTAGCCAGTCGGCCAGAATCGCCCGTAAGCTGCTTTTCGTGGTGACATTAACCCCGCCCGCTTTCAGGGTGCGCCAGCCTTCGCGCTCCCCGATATCAGCCAGGGGGATAGCCGCTGTTGTCGGTATGCCTGCGCCAAAGGCCAACCAGCGCAATATCAGATACTGATCCTTGTCGTCCCGCCCGGTGCCGATAACGTCCATCGGTGAGGCCAGCCAGCTTTCATTGTTGATAATTTCGCCGCTTTCCTTGTCCACTTTAGGCGTGATCCAGTAAACGCCATCTTTGCGGCTCTCAATGCGGGGTTTTAGCGGGTCTTTCTCTGACTGGTCAGTTTTACCGCCCTCAATGGCCTGTAGTCGTGGTTTCACGCATTCCCCCTGCGGCTGGTACATCGAATCGTTAAACGCAGCCGTAGCGACTTCCAGACCGTGTTGCTGGTGGTAGTCATTCCAGTCGGCTTTATAGTCTGTTGGCGGTACAGCAACCCAGCCCGTGACGGCAAGCGCAGCCTTTTCTGCGGCATCCGTTCCGGTATTGGGTTTGTCGTCCAGTCGGTCGTTATCCGCCGCAATGATGATTTGCGCCTGTAGGTGCTGCTGGCGCATCTGTATTGCGACGGGTAGCAGGTTGCCAGCGTCTATGGCACACACTGCCAGCGCATCAGGGCGCATCAGGTAAGCGGATAAGGTCGTTGCCAGCCCTTCGGCAATGATCACCTCCTGCGGCTGTTCCGATGCGTTTACAGCATGGTATGCCCCGCGCTTTGCTGAACCTGTCAGTAGGCGCTTTTCTCCCTGTGGGGTGATGGTCTGTGCGGCTGCCACTGCGCCGGACTCATCCACCAGCTCAAGCAGGATTGAACCATCAGGCAATAGCGGGAAAGTGAACCCGTCCAGCCCCTTAGCAATCAGGTATTCAGATTCGCCCTGTGTGACGCCCTGGCGCTTTTCTGCATACAGGCTGGCAAATGTAGCCCTTCGCTGCTCTGCGTCCTCTGCTGCCTGTTGCTGGCGCTCCTGCTCACGCTGCTGGCGGTCAGCTTCCAGTTGCTCCCTTCTCTGGCTCGCTGCCGCCGGGTCGGTTTGCGCTGCCCGGTAATCAATACCCAGCACATCAGCGGCAAGCTGAGCCGCCTCTGTGGTGTCGCAGTTGTTCACCTTCTTAATCAGGTCTAAGCCGTCGCCCGCGCCGCATTGGTTACAGATAAAGCTACCGCGACCGTTGTCGTCGAACCGGAAGCGATCCGTACCGCCACATGCAGGGCAGGGAGCATGGCGGCGTGATGAATCAGGCACGTTGATAGACAGGCCTGCCAGCACATAAGGCCAGTTACCAGCGGCGGCGGCGGTCACTTCGCGGATAAGGTCGATATTACGCATGGTTGCCTCCTGCCACGGTCGCGCCCATATCATTAATCATGCTTTGCCATATCTCGCGCCCGGTATCAGTCAGGCCATCAGCATTGACGCATTTCTCCAGCATGGTGATCCCGACGCTTTCCCACTGAGGGTATGTCTCTTTGAGCGCTTCGAGCGCGTAACCATCAATAAGCTGGCGCGTGCCATTGACGCCGCCCACCAGTTCCACACGGATTTGCTGGCCTGCCGCGTCAACCATGAAGTATTTGCCACCATTGATAGCCGTGATGTTGTTGTAAAGTGCCTCCGCGTACTGGTTCGCCAGCGCATTCAGTCGGAAGTTTTTGGTAATCATGTCGCCCCCTCAGTGCGCCGCTGGCATTTCAGGCCAGCCGTTTTCATCCAGATCGGCAATGAAGTAATCGTGTAGCTCTGCCAGCGTTTCACGCCCGAACGGGGTCAGCTCTCCGCGTTCCGCATCCAGCATGGCGCGGTAGAACAAAATGGCGTTCTCTGTTCCCTGATCAACACCATAGCGCTCAATAATTGCGCCCTCGATGTTGTTCGCCATCGCTAGCCGTTCAGCAAACGGGTAAACCACCATGCCCGCATTACCATTGGAGTAAATCGCCACCTGCGATGTTGTGCCGTCAGCCTCAGTGACGGCGGTTGTGCCGTTCTCACGCTTCATTTCGGCAACGAAACAGGCCGCAATCAGCCAGCGCCACATAGTGACGTTATGCTGCGCGGTGAAGTCGAACCAGCCACGCGCCCCGCCGTCAGCCACTGCAAAATGCAGGGCAAATCCTTCACAGGGCTTATTGTCATACTCACCCGCATCCAGACGTACTACAGCTTTTCCGTAGTTGATAAGAGCAACATGCTCATACATCCCGGCATCGTTGCGGGTCATGATATTGACGCCATGCGGTGTGGCTTCGGCGTGGAATAAGTCGGGATTTCCCGATTTAAAGGTCAGTACGTTGCTCATGCTTTATCCCGCGCTTTTAAATCCATGCCAGCCAATTCATCCTCTGCTGAATCCATCAATTCGGGGATACCATCCAGAAGGGAAATGATTGCGCCAATTAAGTTAGCTGTGCCGCTATCGTTTTTATTCGTCGCTTCAAGCCAGAGAGACAGGACTTCCTGCGCCTGTTGGATACGGCAGGTTGAATCGGCCAGGGATACTTTGCTCATGCTGCCACCTCCAGACGGATACGGCCTGCAAAGAAACAGACGTGATCCCGCGCCAGAGTGCGGCGGGCTTCGCGCTCAGTTTCAGCAGCAATGTGATGGATTTTGGCGGTAATTGTCGGCATGTCGCGGCGAACGGCTGCGATTAGCCAGATAAATTGCGGATTTTGGGTAGGGGTAGTAGCCAGCATAGCGGCAGCCTCCTTGATCAGTGGAATATATCCACCACCGAAGAGACCAATCTTGTTGGTGGTGGACTGCGCAGAGTTGGTCTTACCGGTGATCAAGGAACCCGGCGCTTCCGAAGAAGCCCCCGCGCAGCCCACCATAATTTTGTGAGCGATACGGATTATACCCGCATCGTTGAAAAAGAGGTGTACTGAGCTAACGACACAAAAAAAGACGCTAGGCGCGTCGTGTATCGCCTTAATCATTTCCGGGAGACCAATCCCGGCACCAGATTTTGCTGGTGCGCTATAACCATAAACCGGGTTGGCGATAGTCGGCAAGCCCTTTTTTATGGACTCCAGAAACTCACCTTCGCGCACGCGCGTACTGGTCTCGAAACTCTCCTCGTCACCACGACGAGAAAATGAGGAGCTGGCATTAGCTGGCACTGTTATGCCAGCTTTACCCTCATGCGCGTACGCGATCCCGCGCAAGGCATACATCAGGCCAGCCAGGGGAAAGACTTTATTCTGGACGGCGGCATTAAGCATGATTAGCCCCCAGATGTTTAGCTAACCAGCGCTGAGAAAGGCGGATTAGCTCGGCTTTACGCTGGTCATATCCCATACCCATATCAATCAGCGTAATGTTGGTACTCTCCAGGTAGGTGAGGTGTTCCAGTTGCCCGGCGTTCATGCTGTCGCGTGGTTCGCCAGTAATGCTATTCGCCTGCGCCCACTGCTTCGCCGTCATGCCACCCAAAACAATGCGGGCGATCATGTTGCTCTCATTGCTGTAGTGGCGAGCCTGCGTCTGTTTACCCTGCTCTGCGCGGGCGCTTTCCAGTGCTACGCACATCGGTTTAAACAGGCTGGCGGCACCGATACGGGCTTTGAGCTGACGGCGATACTGAGCGGCAATCTCTGGCACGCTGCGCTGTAGGGCTTCTTCACACTGAATAAAGTAACGGCGAACGGCGCGACCTTGTTCGTTTCGCTCAACCATTGCCAGTTCTTTAGCCATTCCCAGAGAAAGGCCATAATCTTTACTGCGACGGTCGCCGCCACGCTTTGTCACCCATCCGGGGCTACACTGTTCAAAATTTGAACTTTGATTCCTGAAATCTGAGGAATCAAAAACCACGTAATCAGCACTCAGGCTAAAGCCATATTCATCAATGCGTAGTTTGATCCAGGTTGAAAAGTCGTTACCTACTCCAAGCGCTTTATGCAGTGCCTTAGCGCTAACAATACTGGCCTCACGCCCGCCAATTTGACCGGAAATAACGGGGACAATCGCGGCAAAGTCATTATTGCTATGTTCGCCTTGGCAAGTGTTGGATTGTGGGGCGGCCTCCGAATTGAATCGGCTTTTTTCGATAGTCATGTTTTCGGCTCCGTTATGCGGCGTTAAATGCGTCCGGGTAGAGGTTCAGAATGTCGGCAATATCCTGCTGAGATAACCCGTGATGTTCATTAATGGCGGCGTTATGGTTCACAAGTTGGATCACCTTGAGAACGTCGCCACGGCAGGAAAAGCGGTAGCGCAGGTGTGCGCCGATACCATCCGGGTTTTTCTCGTCGATACGCTCTAGTTGAATATCAAGCTGGCGCTCCAGTTCAGACGCATAATTACGCCCGGATGAAAGACGGCAGTAGCGCAGAATATCATTTTCTGTCCATCCCTCTACGCCAGTGCGCAGCATATAGACGCGGGCGCGGTGTTTCTTTGGGGTACGCTTAGGTACTTGTACCGGGCTGGTGGTCGGCGTAATATCAGACGTGCGAATATCTGAGTTAGCCGCCTGCTGTACGGGGCGGTTTTTCTTTTCCATTACGCCACCTCGCCACGTGACTCAGTGATGCGCTGATTAATCCATTCGTCAATTTCACTTTCAATAAAAGCGATAGAGCGGGAACCAATTTTAATTGCTGCGGGGAAACGTTTCTCGCTCATAAGGCGATATAACCACGCCTTACTATAGCCAGTACGCTTTTGTACTTCATGAAAACGAATTAGAGACGGTTGTGACATGTAACCCCCAGTTTAACTAATGCGCCCTTGTTAGACGCTGATAGACAACGGGTGAAGGTTACCTTTGTAGATATCACGACTTCGGAATATTCCAACACACTCCTGGAATATTCCACTTTTCATTTCTTATCGAGATCGACGCCTCGTAGCCATTTGTCGATGGTTTTTCCTGATGGAAGTTTAAGCCCGAGCGTATCAAAATCCTTATTGATTTCACTTTGACTGTTATCAAAGTGCTTTCGGGGGTTGTTTATAACATCTTCATCTTTATAACAAAGATAAAGCAATGATTTAATCAGTTTAGCCATCGACGTTAATGTTTTATTTCCAACACTTTCCGTTACGACATTTTTAATCCGGGCAGATTCATCAGCTAGGCCAAAGAGATCAATCTTCATCCCACCATTGATTAGAATATCTAACTCATCCGCCATTATAACAAAATCGTCTGATGAGAATGTCTTCGCCTCATAAAAACAAGGACCACTCACATCAAATCCTTCCGTTGAAAACCCCCACCCCTCGGTATTTTTATTTAAGTTATTTCGCGGATGTATAAGTTGAAAAATCTCAGCTTTTTTGGAGTTCTCGAACGCAGGTAATGTTAGTTCGGTATGTGGGATAGCAAACCATCCCTTAACATTATCGGCCCAGCATGGCTGATCATCCTCGGCAGTGAAGAAATAAGCATTAGAGTCCATAGATATAAGATTATATTTAGAGGAATAATGCATAGTAAAACCTTCTGGATTGTCATTTAACTCATCTAATAAATCATCAGATAGAGAGGCATAAAAATAACAAGCGCTATCTGATTTTTTGCTCTCCTCATAATGTACGCAGAGTTGTAATACGCCAATTGCTGCATAGTGCAGAAGGTCTTCAACTTCACAACCTGATTTTTTAGCGGCTTGTTGAAGGGTATAATATTCCCTCTTTGGTAATGCCATATCGCCACCTCGCGCCCCCTGATTTTGGCGGCTATGCCAGCCCGCAGAGGTGTACGGGTTTTCGGGGATCAGCCTAGACATAGCCTATTCTTTGTTCGTCTACAGAAGTCTACCCGCATTAACTATCACTGTCTATTCATCCAGTCATAAGGATTTACCAAAACGCCCGTGAACCACGTTTTCATGGTGTTCCAGCGCATCCATATAGTCGGCATACCATTGAAGCATTTCCCGGCGGCCATCGAGATATTGAGCGTGGTTGTATGTGCCTCGAATAGAGTTTTTATCGACGTGGGCGAGCTGCGTTTCAATCCATGCGGTGTTATAGCCCTGTTCGTGGAGAATGGTACTCATGGTGTGGCGGAAACCGTGGCCTGTCACTCTCCCGGCATACCCGATGCGTTTAAAAACCTGGTTAATGCTGGCTTCACTCATGGTTTTACGCGGATCATTACGCCCAGGGAATATATAGGGATAGCGGCCTGTCATTTCCCGGATACGCATGATTATGGCTTGGGCCTGTAATGACAATGGCACGATGTGTGGGCGGCGCATCTTCATTCGCTCTGCTGGGATTTCCCACACCGCAGCATCAGCATCGATTTCCTGCCACATAGCCCCACGCAGTTCGCCAGTTCTTAAACCGGTAATGATTAGCAAACGTGCTGCCAATACCACCAGCATACTGCCGGAATACCCAGAAAGAGCCTCAAAGAACGTCGGTAGCTCAGACGTATTCAGGAAAGGATAGTGCTTGGATTCATGCCCCTGCATAGCGCTGGTGAGATCTGGCGCTGGGTTGTATTCTGCCCGGCCGGTAACAATGGCATAGCGGAAGACTTCACCGCAGCGCTGCCTAACCTTCTTAGCCTTCTCCGTTGCCCCTCGCCCCTCCATTCGGCGAAGCACATTAAGCAATTCGAGCGGCTTGATTTCCGCGATTGGTTTTTTACCAATATACGGAAAAACATCTTTATTGAATGCCTCCATAATGTCTGAGGCGTACCCCTCAGACCATTTGTATAGTTTGCTGGAGTGCCATTCACAGGCAATTTCCTGAAACGTATTCCTGACATTTGCCTCTCGAGCTATCTTTTCTTCCCGTTTCGCTTCGTTGGGATCGATACCCCCAGCGATACCCCTTTTTGCCTCATCACGTTTAGCTCGCGCATCAGCAAGGGTAACGTCTGGATATACTCCCAGAGCCAGCAGCTTTTCTTTGCCTGCTACACGATACTTAAGCCGCCAGTATCGTGCGCCATTTGGGTTAACCAGAAGATAAAGCCCACCACCATCAGCAAGTTTATAGGGTTTATCTTTTGGTTTAGCGGTATCAACCTGGCGGGCGTTGAGCTTCATTGGGGGTATCTCCACAAGACCGAACAGCACATACCCCCGAATGTACCCCCAGAAGCATGTAGATTTTGGGGTATGTCAGTAGACGTAAAAATACTATCAGGAGCGACACAATGCAGAGTATAAGGGGTTTGAGTGAACTTTAGTAGACGTTAGAAGATGTTTGAATGGTGCCGATAATAGGAGTCGAACCTACGACCTTCGCATTACGAATGCGCTGCTCTACCAACTGAGCTATATCGGCCCTGAGAGGCCGGTTACGAGTGTAACCACGGGGCAAAAGGTTAGATCTATCCGGGTGATGCGTCAATGCCCTTTTGAATCAAACGGCTATTTTTGCATCACCCGTGATTTTTTACGCACGAATCGTATCGTCGCCGAAGCCGATCCACTTGTACGTGGTCAGCGCTTCCAGTCCCATCGGGCCGCGCGCGTGCAGTTTCTGCGTGCTGACCGCCACCTCAGCCCCGAGGCCGAACTGGCCGCCGTCGGTGAAGCGGGTGGAGGCATTCACATATACCGCTGAAGAATCCACTTCGTTCACGAAGCGATCGGCATTGCGCAGGGTGCGCGTCAGGATCGCGTCAGAATGCTGCGTGCCGTGTTCACGAATGTGCGTAATGGCGTCGTCGAGATCGGCAACGATTTTCACGTTTAGATCCAGTGACAGGAACTCGTCGTCGTACTGCTCCGCTTTTACGGGAACAACGTTAGCCTGGCCATCCTGAAGCAGTGCGAGCGCGCTGGCGTCAGCATGCAGCGTCACGCCGCTCTCTGCCATCTGTTTGCTCAGGGCCGGCAGGAAGGTGTTCGCAATACCCTGATGCACCAGCAGCGTTTCTACGGTGTTACAGGTGCTTGGACGCTGGGTTTTCGCGTTCACGATAATCTTCAACGCCGGTTCAATCTCAGCGCTGTCGTCCACCACGATATGGCACACGCCGATACCGCCGGTGATCACCGGGATCGTCGACTGCTCGCGGCACAGCTTGTGCAGGCCCGCGCCGCCGCGTGGGATCAGCATGTCGATATATTTGTCCATGCGCAGCATTTCGTTGACCAGCGCGCGGTCCGGGCTCTCGATCGCCTGTACGGCACCCGCCGGTAAGCCACACTCTTCCAGCGCCTGCTGAATGACTTTCACCGTCGCGGCGTTGGTGCGCCATGTCTCTTTCCCACCGCGCAGAATAGCGGCGTTACCGGTTTTCAGGCACAGGGAGGCGACATCCACCGTCACGTTTGGACGGGCTTCATAAATAACGCCGATGACGCCGAGCGGCACGCGGCGGCGCTCCAGGCGTAAACCGCTGTCGAGCAGCCCGCCGTCGATCACCTGCCCTACCGGGTCGGCCAGATTGCAGACCTGACGCACATCGTCGGCGATGCCTTTCAGGCGTGCCGGATTCAGCGCCAGACGGTCGAGCATCGCTTCGCTCAAACCGTTACGACGGGCTTCCAGCAGATCCTGCTCGTTGGCGAGCAAAATCTCCTGGGACTGTGATTCCAGATAATCAGCGATTTTTTCCAGCACGCGGTTTTTCTCGCGGCTGGAAAGGAGCGCCAGTTTGTAAGAGGCAGCCTTCGCGGCAGCGCCCATTTGTTCCAGCATGTTCTGGCTCCTTAACGAATAATCATGTCATCGCGATGCACGGCAACCGGACCATATTCATAGCCCAGAATGGCGTCGATCTGCTGCGAGTGGTGACCCGCGATGCGGCGCAGCGCGTCGCTGTTGTAACGGCTTACGCCGTGGGCGATGTCGCGGCCTTCGAGGTTACGGATACGGATCACTTCACCACGGGAGAAGTTACCTGTCACGCTTTTAATTCCTTTAGGAAGTAATGAACTTCCTCGTTCCAGAATCGCGGCGGTTGCCCCTTCATCGACGACGAGTTCACCAGCAGGAGGCGCGCCAAATATCCAGCGCTTGCGGTTTTCCAGCGGGGATTCCTGGGCGTGGAAGCGGGTGCCGACGGAGATGCCTTCCATTACGTCGCCAATCACGCCGGGGCGGCTGCCCGCTGCAATGATGGTGTCGATACCGGCGCGGCACGCGACGTCAGCGGCCTGCAGCTTGGTCCCCATACCGCCCGTTCCGAGGCCTGAAACGCTGTCACCGGCGATAGCGCGCAGCGCATCGTCGATGCCTTGAACGTCGGTAATCAGTTCGGCTTGCGGATTCGAGCGCGGGTCGGCGGTGAACAGCCCCTGCTGATCGGTCAGAAGCAGTAATTTATCGGCACCGGCCAGAATCGCGGCCAGCGCCGAGAGGTTATCGTTATCACCCACTTTGATTTCAGCGGTGGCAACGGCATCGTTCTCGTTAATGACCGGAACAATGTTGTTGTCCAGCAGCGCGCGCAGAGTATCGCGGGCGTTCAGGAAGCGCTCTCTGTCTTCCATATCCGCACGCGTCAGCAGCATCTGCCCGACGTGAATACCATAGATGGAGAACAACTGTTCCCAGAGTTGAATGAGTCGGCTTTGCCCCACGGCGGCCAGCAGCTGTTTGGAAGCGATCGTCGCGGGGAGTTCGGGGTAACCCAGGTGTTCACGCCCGGCGGCAATCGCCCCGGAGGTCACAATCACAATACGATGCCCTGCGGCATGTAGCTGAGCGCACTGACGTACAAGCTCAACAATGTGGGCGCGATTTAGGCGGCGCGATCCGCCTGTTAAAACACTGGTACCGAGTTTTACCACCAGCGTCTGGCTGTCACTCATGATTCTCTGCCGTTCAACGATAAGGGAAAGTAATGTCGAACGAACGTTTTAACAGGAGTCAGCCCCGTTGCCAACTGCCTTAGCACATCGCGAAACACTTTGTTGCGCGGGATCAGGAAGCCTAGCGGGAAATTTTGACAATTTTATTACCGAAATAATAAATCACAGTTTTTTAAAATTATTCTTAGTTTGTCATAAAAGTTTCATTCCAGAACGATAAAACCCTTCCTGTTTTTTCACGGGACTTAAGCATGAGCTTATCGTCCAGCGAATTTTTTAGCGCGTTTATAAGACAGGATCGAAAATGAAAAAGAGCACTCTGGCATTAATGGTTATGGGCGTAGTGGCTTCTGCATCCGTTCACGCAGCTGAAGTTTATAATAAAGATGGTAATAAACTGGACGTGTACGGCAAAGTGAAAGCCATGCACTACATCAGTGATGATGCCACCAAAGATGGCGATCAGACTTACGTTCGTTTCGGTTTTAAAGGCGAGACGCAGATTAACGATCAGCTGACGGGCTATGGCCGTTGGGAATCTGAATTTGCAGGTAACAAAGCCGAGAGCGACTCTACTCAGAAAACGCGTCTGGCGTTTGCGGGCCTGAAGCTGAAAAACTTTGGTTCACTGGATTACGGTCGTAACCTGGGTGCCCTGTATGACGTCGAAGCATGGACCGATATGTTCCCTGAGTTCGGCGGCGACTCTTCCGCGCAGACCGATAACTTCATGACCAAGCGCGCTACCGGCCTGGCCACCTACCGTAACACCGATTTCTTCGGCGCGGTTGACGGTCTGGACATGACGCTGCAGTACCAGGGCAAAAACGAAAACCGTGACGCCAAAAAACAGAACGGTGACGGTTTTGGTACCTCTCTGACCTATGACTTCGGCGGCAGCGATTTCGCCGTCAGCGGCGCCTACACCAACTCTGACCGCACCAATGCTCAGAACCTGCTGGCGCGTGGCCAGGGTCAGAAAGCAGAAGCCTGGGCAACCGGTCTGAAATATGATGCGAACGATATTTATCTGGCTGCAATGTATTCTGAAACCCGCAATATGACGCCAATTTCCGGCGGGTTTGCAAATAAAGCGCAGAACTTTGAAGTTGTCGCACAATATCAGTTCGACTTTGGTCTGCGCCCGTCCCTGGGCTATGTCCAGTCTAAAGGCAAAGATATCGAAGGTATTGGCGACGAAGATCTGGTGAAATATATTGACGTTGGCGCGACCTATTACTTCAACAAAAATATGTCCACCTTTGTTGATTATAAAATCAACCAGATTGACGACAAAAATAAACTGGGCGTGAGCAGCGATGACATCGTTGCTGTAGGTATGACCTACCAGTTCTGATGATGTGAAATAAAAAAACCGGCTTGATGCCGGTTTTTTTATTGTCGGGGATTCATGCGGTCTGGTGCCCTCTCCCACGGTGAGAGGGAGAATTTGTAGGCCGAGTAAGGCGAAGCCGCCACCCGGCGCTGTGACACCATCAGGCAGTCAGCTTCACCGCTTCGCTGGAAAAGTCATCCGCAGGTTCGAACTTGAGATCCAGGGTAGCCAGCAGTGCGCGTGCCTTATCGTGAAACTCTTTTAGCGTAAGATCGGAAG
>ERZ778023.3887-NODE-3887-length-13667-cov-4.295768_pt1 | contig 13667 bp, 10 predicted proteins | sample MGYA00375753_ERZ778023 | MGnify/ENA primary metagenome ERZ778023 (study PRJEB29350, sample SAMN05389822) | bioreactor metagenome | isolation source: Ammonium sulfate bioreactor | place: South Africa: University of Cape Town | collected 2014-04-04 ...
GAACAGCGTGGTCTTGCCGGAGCCGTTAGGGCCGACGAGGCCGATCTTCTCGCCTTTCTGCAAGGCGGCGGAAGCCTCGATGAAGACGATCTGCTTGCCGTTCTGCTTGCTGATGCTTTCGAGCCGGATCATGGGTGTGGGGAACCAAAAATGTCGGGAACGGCCCTCGGCCCGAGGAGGCCGGTGAGGCATCTGGAGCATCCTTCGAGACGCCGCTGCACGGCTCCTCGGGATGAGGGCTGAGGATGATCGGGCGGGTGCTTCAGGCCGCTTCCGCCAAGCTGGCCACCGCTGCCGAGACGCCGCCGGAGCCGTGCGGGATTTCCCTGGCCTGCAGCGCCATCTCGACCGCGCCGAGCGTGCCCAGCAGGGCGGCGGCGTTGAAATGGCCCATATGGGCGATGCGGAAGGCCTTGCCCGCATAGTCGCCGATGCCGAGGCCGAGCGTGACGCCGCAGACGTCGCGCGTGAAGTCGGTGACCGTGGCGACGTCGAAGCCGGGCGTCAGGATCGTGGTGACGGAGGGGGCACGCTCCGCCGGCTCGGCGACGCCGAAGCCCAGCGCCTGGCCGCCGGCCCAGGCCTCGACCGCCGCATGCGTCGCCCTGGCGAGCGCGGCATGGCGGCGCCAGACCGCCTCCAGCCCTTCCTCGAAGATCATGTCGATCGCGGCGCGCACGCCGAAGAGCAGATGCTCCGGCGCGGTGCCGCAATGCTTCATATAGGCCAGCGTATCCATGCGGCCGCTCCAGTCCCAGTAGCCGCTGCGCATGTCGGCGCGCTTGTGGGCCGCCAGCGCCTTCGCGTTGGCAGCGACGAAGGCGAGGCCGGGCGAGGACATCAGCCCCTTCTGCGAGGCCGAGACCGCGACGTCGATCCGCCAGGCGTCCATCTCGAATTCCATGCAGCCGACCGAGGCGACGCCGTCGACCATGAACAGGGCAGGGTGGCCGGCGGCGTCGATCGCCCTGCGGATGGCCGGGATGTCGTTGACCACGCCGGCGGCGGTGTCGATCTGCACCGTCATCACCGCCTTGATCTCGTGACGGGTGTCGGCGCGCAGCCTGGCCTCGAGGGCCGCAGGATCGACCGCGCGGCGCCAGCTCCCCGGCAGCATCTCGACATCGGCGCCCATGAAGCGCGCCATCTCGCCCCAGCCGACGGCGAAGCGCCCGCTTTCCAGCACCAGCACCTTGTCGCCGCGCGAGAGGACGTTGGTGAAGGCCGCTTCCCAGCCGCCATGACCGTTGGCGGCATAGACGAAGGTCTCGCCGCCGGTCCGGAAGATGCGCTTGAGGTCGGCCAAAACCGAATCCGTCAGCCCGACGATGCTCTCGGAGCTCAGCTCCTCGGCGGGGCGCATCATCGCCTGCAGCACGCGGTCGGGGATATTGGTCGGGCCGGGCATAGCGAGCAGCGGCCGGCCTTGGGCCAGAGACATCGGGAATCCTCGGAAGGGAAGGTCGCCTACCGCAGGCCATTCGGACATATCGCGCGCCGACGCAAGCCGTCAGGCGACATTGCGCGCCCGCCCGGCCTGCATGACGCTGCTCCGGCAGGAGGCCCAAGGCATCTGGCACGGATGGGCCTTGCGTCCCGATGTCGAAACGGACCACAAGGCGCGATCCGGAATGGCGACACCCGTCGCCGATCACGCTTACGGAGCGACCATGACCGATCTCGCCCTCCGCCGCAGCTTCAGCCCGCTGCGCCTGGAAAGCCGCTCCTTCGCCTGGCGGGCCGGCGCCGTGATCGTCGGCAGCCTCCTGCTGGCGCTGTCCTCGCAGATCAAGGTGCCGATGTATCCGGTCCCGATGACGATGCAGACCTTCGCCGTGACGCTGATCGGCGCGCTCTATGGCTGGCGCCTCGGCGCGGTCACCGTGATCGCCTGGCTGTTCGAGGGGCTCATCGGCCTGCCGGTCCTGGCCGGTGCCGCTGGCGGCGCAGCTTATTTCGTCGGCCCGACGGGCGGCTATCTCGTGGCCTTCCCCATCGCCGCGGCCCTGACGGGCTGGCTGGCCGAGCGCGGCTGGAACGGCGGCCGGCTTGCGCTCGCCTTCGCGGCGATGCTCGCGGGCAATGCGCTCTGCCTGGTGATCGGCGTGGCCTGGCTCGGCGTCCTGATCGGCCTGCCCAAGGCGATCGCGGTCGGGGCCGTGCCCTTCCTGCTCGGCGCCGTGCTGAAATCGGCGCTGGCCGCCGCCACGCTCAAGGCCTTCGCCCCGCGCGGCTGATCCCTCGCAGCGGCCGGCCGCGATCCCGCAGGCCTTTGGCGTGCGGGATTTCGTCATCCCGGCCGGTGCGGGGTGACCCGACGCCAGAACGATCCCGGCCGGGACTGGCGGCCGCGCCCGAGGCCGGTAGGATAGCCGGCTGTGGGGAGTCCGCGCCCATCTCGATCGCGGGCAGGCCGACGAACGGGACCCGATGAGCCGCCTGGACAGCTTCATCCGCCGCCTCGAAGCGCAGCGCACCGTGCTGAACTGGGCCGCATCGGCCATCGAAGGCAAGGACGGTATCGTTCTCGAGCTCGGGCTCGGCAACGGGCGCACCTACGACCACCTGCGGGAGCTGCTGCCGGACCGCGCGATCCATGTCTTCGAGCGCAACCCGCAGCCCAATCCGCGTTCGATGCCGCCGGAACGCTTTCTCGTCGTCGGCGACATGGCGCAGACGCTGCCCGCTTTCGGGGAGCGGCACGGAGCGGCGGCAGTGCTCGTGCATGTCGACGTCACCACCGGCGCGCCCGAACGGGACATCATCGCATTCTCCTGGCTGCCGGCCCACACCGCCGCACTGGCCATGACCGGGGCGATCGTGGTGAGCGGCTGGCCGCTCGAGCACGACAAGCTCGAGGCCGTGCCCTTGCCCGAGGGCGTGCCGGACGGCCGATATTTCGCCTACAGGCGCGTCGCCTGAGCAGGAGCCGCGGCAGGCCTGCCCGGGATGGTGTTCCGGCGCGGCGGCTCGGCGGACCGGCTCCTCGTCCGGAAACCTCGCCTCGCGCTCGGTCCTGACCCATGCTGACAGGATGGGGTGTCGCGGTTCCGGGCCGATTGGGCGATGATGCGGCGAGGGGTGCCGATGTTCCACGCCACGTGGAACATTTCACCGGCCTTTGCGCTTCGTGGACATGACCGATCGTCGGGAGCACGATCAGGTATAGCAACCAGCGGGGGAATCCGATGATGAAAGCCGTTCTGCGAGGCGCCGTGCTGATGCTCGGCCTCGGCCTCGCCACGCCGATCCTCGCCTGCGAACTCGACCGTCCGCTGAAGATCGCCGGGCTCGACTACGATTCCGCCGCCTTCCACACCGCCGTCGCCAGTGCGATCGCCGAAAAGGGCTTCGGCTGCAAGGTCGAGCGCGTGCCGGGCGCGATCGCGCCGCTGGTCAACGGCATGGGCCGCGGCGATGTCGACGTCGTCATGGAAATCTGGATGGCGAATCCGGTCGAGGCCTGGGTCAAGCAGGCGGAGGCGGGCAAGGTCGAGCCGTTGGGCACGACGTTCCCGGATGCGAACGAAGGCTGGTTCGTGCCGCGCTATCTGGTTTCAGGGCCCGACGCCAAGGCGCCGGAGCTCAAATCGGTTGAGGATCTCAAGCACTACAAGGAGCTGTTCGCCGATCCGGAGGAACCGGGCAAGGGACGCTTCTACAACTGCGTCGCCGGCTGGGTCTGCGAGGGCATCAATACCAAGAAGCTCAAGGTCTACGGTCTGGCCGAGGACTTCACCAACGTCCGCGGCGGCTCCGGCGAGGCGCTGGTCGCCGCGATCGAATCCGCGCTGAAGCGCAAACGGCCGGTGGTGTTCTACTATTGGGGGCCGAGCTGGCTGCTCGGCGCCTATGATCTCGTCAAGCTCCAGGAGCCGGCCTTCGACGCGAAGATCTGGGAAGCGCTCAAGACCAGCGATGCGCCGAAGCAGGCCACCGCCTATCCGATGAGCCGGGTGGTCATCGGCGCCAATGTCGATTTCGTGAAGAAGGCGCCGCAGCTCGCCGGCTTCCTCAGGAAGTACACCACGACCAGCGACCTGACCTCGAGGATGCTGGCCGAGGCGCGCGAGAAGGGCGTCACGCCCGAGCAGCAGGCACTGGTCTTCCTCAAGACGCAGGGCGACGTCTGGAAGTCATGGCTGCCGGCGGACGTCGCCGCCAAGGTCGCGTCCAGCCTGTGACGCCTGGCTGGCTGCCGGATCTCGGCAAGACGCTGCAGGGGCTGGTCAACCGCGGCGTCGACGCCGTCGTCACCGGCTATGGCGATAGCCTCGACGGGTTCAGCGCGCTCCTGACGGCGCCGGTGCGCGGCGTTGAGACGGCTTTGCTGCATATCCCGGTGCCGGTCTTCGTCCTGGCCGTCGGCGCGGGGGCCTGGCTGGTGCGGCGAAGCCTCGGCTTCGCGCTGGCGATGGCGGTGCTGCCGCTGATCCTTGCCGGCCTCGGCGTCTGGGCCGAGGCGATGCAGTCGCTCGCGCTCGTCGCCGTCGCCGTGCTGCTCGTCGCGGTGCTCGGCCTGCCGCTCGGCATCGCCGCGGCGCGGTTGCCGCGGCTGGGGAAGGCGCTCGCACCGGTCTATGACCTGATGCAGACCATCCCGAGTTTCGTCTACCTGATCCCGGTCGCGATGCTGCTCGGGCTCGGACGGGCGCCCGCGCTGGTCGCGACACTGATCTACGCGCTGCCGCCCTTCGCGCGGCTGACCGAGCTCGGCCTGCGCGGCATCGACACCGAGCTGGTGCAGGCGGCGCGCGCGCTCGGCCTCGGTCCGCGCCAGACGCTCTGGCTGATCGAATTGCCGCTGGCCCGGCCAACGATCCTGCAGGGGCTCAACCAGGCGATCATGATGGCGCTCGCGATGGTCGTGGTCGCCTCGATGATCGGGGCGAAGGGGTTGGGCGAAATCGTTCTGCTCGGTCTGCAGCGGGCCGATCCCGGCCTCGGTTTCGTCGGCGGGCTGGCGATCGTGCTGCTCGCGATCCTGCTCGACCGCATGGCCCAGGCGGTGCTGGTGGAGCGGCGCCCGCCCGCGTGAACGCCGCGTTGCCTGCAGCGCCCGACAGGGGGCGACGCTCGCGCGAGGCCCTGCGAATCAGCCGGGGAAAACCTCTCTGACGACCCTTGAACAAATCGGGAACATCGTTGATATTGAGGGAACAGGCCGATAGGGTTCGGCTCCGGTCATCCGGCCGGTTCGTGTTTGAAGTGCGCAGGAAGTGGAGCCTGTCATGGCTGGCAGCGTCAACAAGGTCATTCTGGTCGGCAATCTCGGGCGGGACCCGGAGGTGCGTCGCCTCGGCAGCGGCGAGCCGGTCGTCAATCTTCGCATCGCTACCTCCGAAACCTGGCGCGACAAGCAGTCGGGCGAGCGCAAGGAGCGCACCGAATGGCATTCGGTGGTGATCTTCAACGAGAACCTCGCCAAGGTCGCCGAGCAGTATCTGAAGAAGGGCTCGAAGGTGTATATCGAGGGCCAGCTCCAGACGCGGAAATGGCAGGATCAGTCCGGCGTCGAGAAGTACACGACCGAGATCGTGCTGCAGCGCTTCCGCGGCGAGCTCACCATCCTCGATAGCCGCCAGAGCGGCGGAGACGAATATGGCGAGGGCGGCGGTGGCGGCGGCTACATGGACGACCGCTCGAGCGGCGGCGGCTCCTGCGGCCGTTCGGGCGCGATGGGCGGCGCAGGCAGTGGCGGCGGCTCGCGCCAGCCCGCCATGTCGGGCGGCGGCGGACGTTCGTCTTCGAGCCATCTCGACGACGACATCCCGTTCTGAGCGGGCTTGCCGCGGGATCCGCGCCGGGCCGGGTCAGGCCGTTGCAGGATCACAGAAAGGGGCTGCCCATGGCGGCCCCTTTTCCTTGCGAAGATGCCTGCCGCGGAAAGCATCGGCGGCAGCGGATGCCGCGCGGCTGGCGCCATTCCATGACGGATCTCTGCGAGCGTTCCGGGCTTCCCGAGAGTCATCGCCGCTCGGGTGGCGGGACCGGCGGTTGGGAGCGGGTGGAGCGGTCCCGCGGCAGCACGGATCGCCCGAGCTGCAAGGCTTCGTCGAGCGCGTCGAGTTCCTGCGCCATCTGCGCCTGCAGCCAGCGGGCGACATCTTCGACGAGGGGACTGACCGGCCTCGACCGTGGCGCGATCAGGCTGTGGTGCCGGCCCGTACGAATGATGAGGTCCGAAGCCGGCACCATCGTGCCCTTCAGCAGGGTGCTCGAAACCACGCTGAGCCAGCCCAGCGCGACACCTTCTCCATTCAGCGCGGCCTGGAGGATGACGGAGTAATCCGTGAATTCGTGCCAGATGCCGCGGGAACTGCCGCGTCGGGCGACGTTGCCCCATTCCGGGGCCCATCGCTGCTGGGCGTGGTCGGTCAGCCAGAGAAACACATGGCCGGCTCCGTCTCCGCGGTGATCGAGCTTGCCGCGCTCCTTCAGATATGACGGGCTGCAGACCGGAAAGATCACCTCGGGCGCGAAGGGCCAGCGATGATAGGCGGGATCGTCGGCCGCGACGATGCGCGTCGCCAGGTCGACGTTGTCGGGCACGCCGCGCAGAACGCCCGGGATCAGATCGAAGCGGAAATCGATCTCCGGGAAAGCCGCATTGAACGTGCCGAGTCGGGGCAGCAGCCAATGCGCCACGAAGGAGCTCGAAACGGAGAGCGTGACGACAGGTTTCGCCGTGCTGCGACGGCGCTGGATGGCCTGGACGGCTCCGGCGATCCGACCGACGGCCTCGCCCACCACGGCGTACAGCTCGGTGCCGTCGCCGGTCAGCGCGAGGCCCCGCGCACGCCGCTCGAACAGCTTCGCGCCGAGTGCGGCTTCGAGCTCGGCGACGCTGCGGCTGATCGAGGGCTGGCTGACATTGAACTCGGCCGCCGCGGCGGTGAAGCTGCCGGTGCGGGCGGCCGCCTCGAAGACGAGAAGACCGCGCGCGGAGGGGACGAGGCGGGACAGGTGAGCCATACGTCGAGCGTATGCCTGTCCCAGGCTTTTTCAACCTGCTCAGCCTGCGGAAATCCCGCCACCCTGTGCGTCAAGGCATCCGATTAAACGGGGCTTGGCCCGTGCGGTCGGCGGGGCGAGGGGCCGCGCCGCAATTCCGGCCCGGCGGCGGAGGAGCTATACGGTGAACGCCATGGTCACATCCGACGCTCGCCCTTCCACTGCGGCGGGAGACCCGCTGCTCGAGCCGTTTGCGATCAAGAAGCTCAGGCTCCGCAACCGCATCGTCAGCACCAGCCATGCCTCGATGCTGGACGATGGCGGCCTGCCGCTCGAACGCTATCAGCGCTATCACGAGGAAAAGGCCCGCGGCGGCCTCGCCATGACGATGATCGGCGGCTCGGCCATGACGTCGCCGGATTCGAGCTGGGGCGGCGGCCAGCTCGATCTCTCCAGCGACCGGATCATTCCGCATCTCGCGGCGCTGTCGGAGTGCATTCACGGCCATGGCGCGGCCGTGATGTGCCAGGTCTCGCATCTCGGCCGCCGCGCGACCTCCTATGGCTGGAACTGGCTTCCGGTGCTGGCGCCGTCGCGCGTCCGGGAGACGCGCAACCGCAATTTTCCCAAGGAGATGGACGATGCGGACATCGCGCGCATCGTCCGGGATTATGCCGATGCGGCGCTGCGTTGCATGGAAGGCGGGCTCGACGGCGTCGAGACGGTGACCGGCGGCCATCTCATCGGCCAGTTCCTGTCGCCGCGCACCAACAGGCGCAGCGACGGCTTCGGCGGCTCGCCGGAGAACCGGGCGCGCTTCGGGCTCATGGTCCATGAGGCGATCCGCAAGCGCGTCGGCGACGACGCGATCGTCGGCATCCGCTTCGTGATCGACGAGGGCGTGGCGGACGGTTCGGATTTCGAGGATTGCCTTGAGCTCGCCCGGATATTCGAGCGCGAAGGCCATATCGACTATTTCAATTGCATCTACGGCCGCATGGATACCGATCTGGCGCTGGCCGAGGACAACATGCCCGGTCTGTTCCAGCGCAACGCGCCCTATCTCGCTTCGGTGGCGCAGTTCCGCCGCGAGACGAAACTGCCGCTGATCCATGCCGGCGGTATTCGCGATGTCGCGACCGCCCGCCACACCATCCGCGAGGGCGTCGTCGACCTCGTCGGCATGACGCGCGCCCATATCGCCGACCCGCATCTGGTCGAGAAGATCCGGCGCGGCGAGGAGGAGCGGATCAGGCCGTGCGTCGGCGCCTCCTACTGCCTCTACAAGAAGGTCAACTGCATCCATAACGCCGCCAGCGGGCGCGAAACCGCACTCAGCCACGAGATCGTGCCGGCCTCGCGACGCCTGAAAGCTGTCGTGGTCGGCGGCGGGCCGGCCGGGCTGGAAGCTGCTCGCGTCTGCGCCGAGCGAGGGCATTCGGTCGTGCTGTTCGAGGCAGCCGCGAAGCTCGGCGGGCAGTTGCTCGTCGCCACCGCCGCCGAGGAGCGGCGCGACCTGATCGGCATCGTCGACTGGCGCATTGCCGAACTCGAACGGCTCGGCGTCGATATGCGCGTGAACAGCTATGCAGAGGCCGACACGGTTCGCGCCGAGGCGCCGGACCTCGTGATCGTCGCCACCGGCGGCGTCCCCGATACCGACTGGTTCGAAGGTTCGGAGCTCTGCGACACCGTATGGGACGTGCTGACGGGCACGGTGCCGGGCAAGAGCGACGTGCTCGTCTATGACGGCACCGGCCGTCAGGCCGCGGCCTCCTGCGCGTTGCAGCTCGCCCGGCAGGGGCGATCGGTCTGTCTGGCCACGCCCGACGACGCGCTTGCCGTCGAGATGTCCTATATCGACAAGTCGAGCTTCCGGAAGCGCTTCGCCGAGCTCGGCATCCGCTCGCTGGTCGATGTCAGGCTGGAGAAGGTCGAGCGCCGGGGCAACGCCCTGCAGGCGACGTTCCGCAACGAGTTGACCGGTGTTGAAAGCCAGGTCGAGGCCAGTCAGATCGTCATCGAATACGGCACGCTGCCGGCCGCCGAGATCTATCACGACCTGCGCGAGCACTCCGCCAATGATGGGGTGACCGATATCGCCTTCATGCTGGGCAGCGCAGAGGCGGCGGCGCCGGCACCGGGACGTTTCCTCCTGCATCGCATCGGCGACGCCGTGTCGAGCCGCGATCTCTATTCCGCGATCTACGAAGCCTACCGGCTCTGCTCCAAGCTCTGAGCGGTCGGCGCGGTCAAGCCACAGCGGAGCTGCGGGCGCCTGCGGCAGCGGCGAAGCGCTCGATCCGGAAGTCGTGCAGCGGGATATCCGTCTCACCCGTCGCGATCAGTTCGGCCATCGTATCGCCGACGCCCGGGCCGAGCTGGAAGCCGTGCCCGCTGAAGCCGAAGGCATGGAACAGTCCCGGCGTGGTGCCGGACGGGCCCATGACCGGCAGCATGTCGGCGAGATAGCCTTCGCAGCCCGACCAGGTGCGGATCACCGAGACATTTTCCAGAGCCGGGAGGAGTTGTGTCAGGGCGCGAAGCTGCGCCGGAAGCCGCGCCGGGTCGGCCTTGGCGTGGCCAGGTTCAAGCGCGACGTCGACCCGTTCGGCCGCGCCGCCGAAGACGATGTTGCCGCGCTCGACCTGACGGAAATAGGCGTCGGTCCCATGCCGGCGGGTCCAGATGCCGACGACCGGCAGGATGCGATGGGGCAGGGGTTCGGTCACGCCCATCTGCGGCCCGCGCGGGGTGAGGGGCACCGGCTCATCGAATTGCGCGGCGATCCGCATTCCCCAGGCGCCGGCGGTGTTGAGTAGCCTGCCGGCTTCGAACACGCCTTTGGATGCGGTGACGCGGAAGCCGGATACGGTATTGTCGATGCTGGCGACCTCGCAGTCCTCGACGATCTCCGCGCCGAGCCGTCGCGCTGCATCGGCGAAGGCCGGCGCGATCAGGCGCGGATTGCCCGAGCCGTCATGCGGGGAGAAGGAGGCGGCGATCGCTCCGGGGCCGAGGCCGGGAAAGCGCGCCTGGATCTCGTTGGCGCCGAGTTCCTCGAGCTCGAGGCCCCAGGGCCGCGCGGCGTCGGCATAGGCGCGCATGTCCGCCAGAGCATCCTCTTCGAAGATCAGGCGGAGATGGCCGGTCGCGCGGAACTCCACGTCGCGGCCGAGCAGGCGTTCGGCCTCGCCCCAAAGGCTGCGGGAGCGATGCGCCAGCGGCAATTGCGTGAGATGGCGCCCGGTCCGGCGGATATTGCCGAAGGAGGCGACGGTGGCGCCCGTTCCGACGCGGTTGCGTTCGATCAGCGTGACCTTCAGGCCCCGCCGCCTCAGGAAGAAAGTTGCGGCGGTTCCCATCAGGCCACCGCCGAGCACGATCACATCCATGTCCAGCCTCTTGCCGCACAGGCGGCAGATCTCCACGGGGCCGAACCTGACGTGGGCAGGCGGAGCCGTCAAAGTCGCGATGGCCGGCAGGCCATAAGTCCAGCCTATGGGCCTGCTCTGCATGTCTCTTGGACCGCGCTTTCGCCCCATGCGAGCTTTCGGCCGCCAGCAAGAGGAGCGGATATGGACGGCGGAACTGTGCCGAGTGCGGACTGGAAAGTCGGGGTCGATATCGGCGGCACCTTCATCGATTTTTGCGCGCTGGAGACACGCTCTGGCCAGGTCGCCTCGCTGAAGGTGTTGACCACGCCCGACGATCCGGGCGCCGAGCTGATGACCGGCCTCTCGCTGCTGGCCGAACGCGACGGCCTCGATCCGCAGGCGGTCACCCGCTTCGTCCACGGCACGACGGTCGGCGTCAACACCATCATCCAGCGCAAGGGGGCGTCATTGGCGCTCTTCACCAATGCCGGTTTCGAGGATGTGATCGAGCTCGCTCGTCTGCGCATGCCGGAGGTCTATTCGCTGTTCTGCTCCCGCCCCGAGCAGTTGATCACCCGCGATCGCATCTTCGGCATACCGGCCCGGATGCGCTCGGACGGGCGTGAGAGGGTGAAGCCCGATCTCGACGCGGTTGCGGCCGCCATCGCTTCGGCCAAGGCGCGCGGGGCCGTCGGCATTGTCGTCGCCTTCCTGCACGCCTGGCGCGATGGGGCGCAGGAGGAGGCGGTGAAGGCCGAGGTTGCGCGGCTGGCTCCGGAGCTCTTCGTCTTCACCTCGGCGGAGGTCTGGCCGGTGATCCGCGAATACGAGCGGACGACGACGGCGATCCTCAACGCCTATGTGCATCCGCGCATCGCCGGCTATCTGACCGCTCTGGAACAGCGGCTGGCCGACCGCGGCGTGCCGGCGCGCGCGCTCCTGACCAAATCGAATGGTGGCGTGATGAACGCTACCGAGGGCAAGCGCGCTTGCGTCTCCATGCTGCTCTCCGGCACGGCTTCGGGCGTCATCGGCGCGACCTGGTTCGCCCGGCAGGCCGGCGAGAAGCGCGTGCTGACGCTCGATATCGGCGGCACCTCCGCTGATTTCGCCCTCATCATCGACGGCGAGCCGCAATACGGCACCGGCGAGATGATCGGCGAGTTCCCCCTCTATATCCCCTCCGTCTCGGTCAGCTCGATCGGCATCGGCGGCGGCTCGATCGCTTCCGTCGACGGGCAGGGCGTGCTGCGCGTCGGGCCGGAATCGGCCGGCTCGACGCCGGGACCGGCTTGCTATGGGCGTGGTGGAGAGCAGGCGACCGTAACCGACGCCATGGTGGTCTGCGGCTGGCTCGGCCATAGCGAGATGGCCTATGGCCAGCTCAAGATGGATGCCGGCCTTGCCCGCGCCGCCGTCGCGCGCCTTGCCGAGAAGCTCGACCGGCCCCTCGACGAGACCGCGCAAGCGATCCTCGACATCGCCGTTTCCGAGATGTTCGTCGAGGTCGAGAAGCTGTCGTCGCGGGCCGGCGTCGATCTCAAGGATTTCACGCTGATGCCGTTCGGCGGCGGCGGCCCGATGCTCGGCGCCTTCCTCGCCCGCGAGCTCGGGATGAACCGGCTGCTCGCGCCGCGCCGGCCGGGGGTCGTCTCGGCGCTGGGCGGGCTCGTCGCCGATCTGCGCGGCGATTTCGTCCGCACGCTCTTCGCCGAACTCTCGCCCGGCGTGCTGCCGGAGCTGAAGGCGGCCTCGGCTGCGATGGTTCAGGAGGGGCGAAGCTGGCTTGCGGCGCAGGGCCATGCCGGCCCGGCCGATCTCAGGTTCTCGGCCGATATGCGCTATGTCGGCCAGAGCTACGAGATCGAGGTCGCCCTGCAGCCGGCCTGGCTCGAGGCTGGCGATCCGGCCGCCATCGCCCGCGAATTCCACCGGACTCACCAGCGGATCTACGATTTCGACGACCCTGACGGCCGCATCGAGATCGTCAACCTGCGCCTCTCCGCTGTCGGTGCCGGGCCGGTTCTGACGTTCCCGGAGGGGGCGGAGACCGATGTCGCCGCGGTGCCGGAGCGCGAGATCGAGGTTCACACGGGTGGCGTCCGCCAGGCTGTCGGCCTCTATCGTCGCGGCGACCTTGCGGCTGGCAGCCGCTTCGCCGGACCTGCTGTCGTCGCGCAGGAGGACACCACGGTGGCGATTCCCACCGGTGCAAGCGCCCGGATCGATGGCCATCTCAACCTGCACCTGACCTTCGCGGAGTGATGCCGATGTTTGACCGGATGAAGCTTCAGGTGCTCGCCAACCACGCCCGCGCCGCCGCCGAGAACATGGCGCATACGCTGCACCGCACGGCGCACTCCGCCTTCGTCAAGGAGACGGAGGATTTCACGGTCATGCTGATCAGCCGGAGCGGCGATACCTTCGCCGTACCGATGGAGCTGGGAGCGACCTGGTATCCGGGCCTCTCCTGGGCCCCCGCGATCAAGATGGTCGACGACTACAAGCCCGGCGACGTCGCCTTCACCAACGATCCCTATTCCTGCTTCGTCGCCACCCACGCGCCCGACACCCATCTCTGGAAGCCGGTCTTCCACGAGGGTGAGATCGTGGCCTGGACCGGCGGCCATATCCACAACACCGACATGGGTGGCGCGGTGCCGGCCTCGCTCTCCCGCGCCCTGACCGAGATCCACCAGGAGGGTATCCGCTTCCCGCCGATGAAGCTCGTCAACGAAGGCGTCTTCGACGAGCAGATCCTCAGGATCATGACCACCAATGTCCGCAAGCCCGACCTCAACATCGGCGACATCAAGGCGCTGGTCGGCGCGCTCAATACCGGCGAGCGCAAGGTACTGGCGATGATCGAGAAGTTCGGCCGCGACGGGTTCCTCGGCGGCGTCGAGGCGCTGCTCGACCAGGCCGAGGCGCAGGCGCGCGAGGTGCTGCGCGGCATGCCGGATGGAACCTGGGAATTCGCCGATTACGCCGACGAGGATTCGGTCGAGGCCAATCCCTGCCGGCTGAAGCTCAAGCTCACGATCCGCGGCGGCGAGGCGGTGCTGGACTTCACCGGTTCCGACCCGCAGCTCGCCTCCTCGCTCAACGTGCCGAGCGGCGGCAACCCTCGGCATACGATGCTGCTGGTCGGGGTCTATTACGTCCTCTACACGCTGAACCCGAAGATCCTGCTCAACAGCGGGCTGACGCGCCCGTTCACCTGCATCGCGCCGGAGGGAACCGTGCTGAACCCGGTCTTCCCGGCAGCGGTCGGCATGCGCTCGCTCACCTGCGCGCGGCTGCGCTCGGTGATCTTCGGCGCCTTCTCGCAGGCGG
>ERZ778023.3894-NODE-3894-length-13652-cov-57.654041_pt1 | contig 13652 bp, 1 predicted proteins | sample MGYA00375753_ERZ778023 | MGnify/ENA primary metagenome ERZ778023 (study PRJEB29350, sample SAMN05389822) | bioreactor metagenome | isolation source: Ammonium sulfate bioreactor | place: South Africa: University of Cape Town | collected 2014-04-04 ...
AGCCATGCTGAGGAAGGATGAGGGTGGACCTAGGGATGTCAGTGGTTAGAGAGAGAGAGCGAGATGGAGAGAGTGCGTGCGCGTGTGCGCGCGTGGATGGATACCTATGAGTGCGTGGTCGTTCGTATCATAGACAACAAAGAGAGGACACCAACGAGGGCCTAGAAGAAGAGGCTCGCTCGAACGCGCACAACCGGACGGATGGATGGATAGAAGGATAGCGAGGGGGAGAGATAGATAGACAGACAGCGACAGCTAGGCTGAGCGATGAGCCACGACGCGATCTATCGATGGCTCGGCACCGCGGGAGAGACTATATGTGTGTGTGTGTGTGTGTAGATAGTGAGGCTTCACGATGCGAGAAGAGATAGCGAGCTACACGGTGGCTGTCACCAAGTACCACACCAGCACCACCACTCCAATAAACGCGAGCTGGTTGGTGGTGAGTGAGTGAGTGAGTGGAGCAGCAGCAGCAGCAGCAAGAGGGGGACGAGGATCGCAATGAAACTACACTGAGCGAGAGGCTCGTCATGGACACCGCGATCGCTCGATCTTACGGATGGAGAGAGAGAGAGAGAGAGAGAGAGAGAGAGAGAGAGAGAGTCCCAGAGCGCTCGAGGTAGAGTTCGTTGGAGAGCTGCACTGTCCACGTGAGCGAGCGTGGTTTGATGTTTGATATCCAAGTCCTGCTTGGTGAGAGGAGGAAGAAGCTACCTGGCTACCATCAATCCAAGTTGTAGGACGATGATTGATGTGAGCGAGCGAGCGAGTGCGAGTGATTGAGATTTGAGGAGATCGATTGATATGCAGCAAAACTGTTTTGATTTAATACTACTAGTGCAATACCGAAGAGTGCAACAAAGAAGGGAGATAGGTGAGGATTAGAAGTAGCTGGGGAGTAGTAGAATGAGAGAGAGTAGGCTACCCGAGAGAGTAGAGAGGAGGAGGAGGTGAGGTTTAGAACAACAAGGCCAACAAGACCAAGATCAACATGGCGATCGGAGCGACGAGAGCCGAAGCAGCGCCGACGGATCGGTCGCCGAGGGCCCAGTGGTGTCCTGAGTAGACGGGGATCGGGTCCTTGAACGAGTACGAGACACCAGGCGGCGGCGGGACACCAGGAGGCGGGACACCAGGCGGCGGCGGGACACCAGGCGGCGGCGGCACGCCAGGCGGCGGCGGGACAAAGTTCGAGGGCTTGATGACCGACGGCAGCTGCAGACCGAGCAGCTCGATGGGCTCGCGCAGGTAGAGGATGGAGTTGCAGAGGCACGAGGCCGAGAGCGAAGCCGGGTGAGTTGCGAGCAAGTTTCCGAGACGCACAGCGATGGAGGTGGCGGACTCGGTGGTGGAGCCGGTGATCTGGAGCGTGATCTGGTTGCCCTGGATCTGGAGCACCGAGAGCTGCTGGGTGGCGTTGAAGGTGGAGCCGAGGAGGTTTCCGAGGTCCTGGAGCAACTCGGGGGCCGTGCACTGGGTGGTGGCGACCTCGCGCTTGCCGGTGGTGAGGGTCGAGATGGTGCGGCACGAGTCGGTGGTGGCGATCCAGATGACCTGCGTGTCGGTGGGCACGATGGTGATGGCCGGCGGCGGGATGGTGCCAGGCGGCGGCGACGGGGCCGGGATCGAGTGGCACGAGCCGGCGGTTCCGTTGACGTAACGGCTCGAGCGGCAGTTGAACTCGGGGCGCTGGAGGTAGCCTCCCGGCAACCAGGCGCCGCAAGCGCACTGCACCTGCTGGCAGACGGCGGTGCAAGTTCCCTGGAGGAAGCCCTGCGAGTCGCAAGCCGGGAAGGACTCGAGGCACGACCAGATGCGCAGCCACTGCTGGCAGAGGAGCGGCGGCGGCGGGCACTGGTTGCCGAGGATGTTGTTGTAGCGGCACTGAGCCTCACGGTCCTTGGAGGTGAGGTCGGTGTAGGCCCAGGTCGAGGACGAGTCGTCAAAGGCCGAGACGCCACCAAAGGCCGTGTTGGCAGCCGAGCACCATCCGGTGGTGGGGCGCGGCACGCAGGCGGCGGTCGAGACGGCGGTCGTGAGCGTGTACGTGGTGGGCTTCTCGTAGTACTTGTTCCAAGCACGCGTGTACTGGTTGTTGCCATCGGCGGTGTCGATGAACTTGCCAGTGAGCACAATGTAGAAGACGTCGGCACCCGAGTGGAGGGCGCGCGTCGAGAGGTCCGAGCGGCAGAGGCCAAAGGCGCACACCTGCTGGTGCTGGAACTGAGCCGCACCGCGGACGAGCGACGCATCGCGATCGTAGGCGCATCCGTCGTGCACCGAGAAGTCCAACGCAGGGCCGTTGACGACGGTCAACTGCACCGAGAGTGCGTTGCCCGAGGTCGAGACCTTGTAGAAGTGGCGGTGCGCACCCTGCAGCGTGAAGGTGGTGCCGGTGCTGGTGGGCGCGGCGAGGGCCGCGTTGACACCCTGAATCTGGTAGCGGAAGTTGTCAGCGTTGGTGTACGTCTGCGCGTCCGAGACGGCGACCACCCAACGACCGGCGGCGGCGCACGAGTGGCGATCGACGTTGGCGTTCGGGGCGACGCGGCACGAGGCGGCGGTCGACTGCTGGCTCTGCGTGATGGTGCACGTGTCGACGACCGCGCCGCAAGTGCCAATGGTGCTGGCCGGGGCGCTGAGGGTCACGGTGGCCGTGAGACCGCCGGCAGCCGGTACGGGGTTGCCACCGAACGGCTCCTTGAGCGCGACCGACACGATGCTATCGACCGTGGTGTCAATGTAGTAGTTGGCCGACGAGGCTCCGGCGACCGAGCAGGCACCGGTGCGCGTCGAGCCGGTCACTGGTTGCCAGGCATCGGCGTGCGTGCCGGCGAGCGGCGTTCCCCACAAGGTCGTGGTGACGGCGAGCGAGAACGTGGCCGGGCACGGGTGACCGCCAGCGCTGCAGGCCGGCACGTAGTAGACCGTAAAGTAGTAGGTCTCACCGCGCGTGCACGAGAAGGTACCGAGCGAACCCGAGCAGGCCGAGGCCGACAGCAGGCTGCTGCCAGCCGAGCAGTAGTTGCACAGCGAAGCCGGAGCACCGCGACCGACCAGGAAGCGAACGACATCACCGGACGGCGAGCAGCCGGACGAGAAGCCCGAGGCCGAGACGGTGAACGACTGCACGGTGGAGTCGGGCGTGAACGAGAAGACCTGGTACGGCGTGGCGCCCGAGAGCGTGACCGAGGTGGCCGAGGTCGAGAGCGGCGTGACCGAGAGCGTGGCCGTGGTGGCGGCGGTCGGGTTGGTGATCTTGACGATGGCGTTGGCCGGCAGCACGATGGCGGCGTTGGCCGTACCGCACAGGCTCGAGCACGTTCCGGCGATACCGGCCGAGGCGGCGCCGACGAGCGAGGCCGAGGCGTACGTGCCCGAGAGCACGATGAGACCCGAGCTGGCGGCCGGCGTCGTGTAGAGGATCGAGCCCGAGGAGAGTGAGGTCAGACCACCGGTGGTGGTGGCGACGTTGGCCACGGCACCGAGCGTGGTGGCGAGCGTGTAGACCTTGTTCGAGTCGCACGAGGCGCACTGCGAGACATCGGTACCGGCGACCTGCACGGTAATGTAGAGCTTCGAGATCGAGGCGCACGTGAGGTCGATGGTGACGGTGGCGACGCCAGCCGTGGTGGCGACGACCTGCGAGGTGCTGCACGACTCGGTGTTGGCACCGATCGACTGCGGGTACGGCTGACGCACCGAGCTGACGGCGAGCACCATCGCGGTGACGGGCACGGTGCTCGAGGTCAAGGTGACGGTGACCGACGAGTAGCTCGAGAGCGTGGCGGGCGTGAGGGCCGAGGTGTCGAGCACGTAAAAGTCCGAGCACGAGGTCGCGGCGCAGATGCTCTTACCGGCCGGCAAGGGCTTGTTGGTGATCTTGGTCGAGACCTGCACGGTGTACGGGCAGAGGACGCCGGCGACCGTGTTCTGGACACCGATAAAGTAGGTGCCTCGCACGGCCTGGCAGAGCTCCTCGACGAAGGTACCCGGAGCGGCGTTGGTGATGGTGGTCGACGTGACGCCGAGCACCGTCGTGCCGTCGACGACGCGGTAGTCGTGCGGCGAGCAGTTGCTACCACCGGTGGCGGCGCCGACGAGGAACTTGGCATCGGTTCCGAGGTTGGTGTTGCGGCACGCACCGATCGAGTACTCGTTGGCGGCGGCATCGCGCGGCGAGTCACCGGTCGTGTAGCCTCGCACTCCGCGACCGACCCAGAACTTGAGGGCGCAGTTGGCGTTGAGGCACTCGGTGGCCGTGACCGAGACCTGCAAGAGACCGAGCGGGTCGGCGTTGTTGACGAGCACCTTGTAGAACTGGTAGTTGTTGTAGCCGGCGGTTCCGAGCTGCGCACCGGTCCACGAGACGCTCGTGACGGCGCCCGAGAGATCGGCGACCGGCGTCACCTTGCGGTTGTAGATCGACGAGACCGAGAGTTGCGTTCCGGTGTTGACGCCCGAGACGCGAATAAAGTAGCGACCCGAGTCGAACTCCTGCGGCGGCACGAGCACCGAGCACGTGAGGCCCATGGCGGCAATCTGGCACTGGTAGTCGAGCGGCACGGCGGTGAGCGGGCCCGAGGCGACCAACGCTCCCCAAGCGCAGCCATCGGCGGCGTTGTTGCGCGGGTTCGAGTTGCGCGAGACCTCGAGCGTCACGGACGTGGCTTGTTGCGTGTTGATCGTGGCCGTGACGACGAGATCGGTTCCGCGGTTCTCGGCATCGATGCGGAGCTCGTAGAGTCCGGTGCTGGTGGCCGTGACGGTCTGAGTGTTGGTGCACTCGACGTCGAGCAGCGTGCGCGAGTACTCGCTCACCTGCGCCGTGATGGTGTAGAAGGCCGCACGAACCACGCCTCCGACCGGGCCGTTGGGCGGGAAGAGCGCCACCGGGAAGAGCTGGGCGTTCTCGTGTGCGTGCACACCGATCAAGTACGTGCCGGCAATGTTGCGGCAGTTGGGCGTGATGGTGATGGTCTGCGTGCCCGAGAGCAACGAGCCCGAACCGATGGTGTTGATCGACGAGACGTCGGTGGCGTAACGCAGCGGACGGTTGGTGTCGAACGGCTGCGCGGCACCATCACCGTTCCACGACACCCAGTAGTCGATGCGGTTGACGGCGCTGCCACCCGTGTTCTGGCACGTGAGCGACGTCAGCGTGACGACAAAGTTGTTGAGGTAGCCCGAGTTGGCCGGGATCGTGACGGTGAAGAACTGCCATTGGTTGTTGTAAATGTCCTTGGTGAGCGACTGCACGGGCGCGTTCGGCACGAGCGTAATGGTGTTGAGCACGGTGGCCGTGTACTTTTCGAACTTGACGTTGAAGCTGTAGGCGTTGGTTCCGGGGTTGTTGAACGACACCAAGAACCACAGACGCGCCTGCGCGAACGTGTACAACACGCCAAACTCCTCGGGGTTGAACTGGAACTCGCACACGGTGTTGATCGACATGTTGAGCGCCAACGGGTTGCACACGAGCGCGCCTCCGTTGATGACGTCGGCGAACTTGGTGCCGATCGTGCTCGACGGCAGCTCGACGTACGGCGTGATGGTGAACGAGCCAGCGACCGTGGTGTTGTACTGGAAGCGCGCGTACAACCAATCACCGAGGTTGAAGCCGGTGATCGGCACGTTGACCCACGTGTCCGAGTTGAAGTTGTTGGTCGCCACACCGCCGAGACGGTTCGACGTGATGGTCGTGTAGCCAGTGACCGAGGTTCCGGGCGCCGTGTTGCCGCTCGAGATCGGCACCGACACGACGTGGTAGTCGTTGGCAATGTTGGCGCCAGCGAGCACCGACCACGAGATCTGGAACGAGTACGTGGTGTTGGCAGCGGCCGTACGACCGACCACGAGCGTCACCGGCGAGTTGCACGGCAGGTTGGCCAGGTTACCGATGCAGGTCACGTTGCCACCGGCCGAGGTCGAGCCCGTCTGGTAGTTGATGTTGCACAAGGTGCTACCCGACAGAGCCACGGGCGAACCGCAGTTGGTGCCGAGAATGTAGCTGAACGTGAGGTCGGTGGCAGGCGCGGCCGTGTTGGCGGGCGTCAGCGCAATGTTCGAGATCGAGAGCTGGAAGCGCGGAATCACCGTGTTGTCGGTAATGTAGCTCGAGTCCAGCAGGCGCGGGAAGTAGTACGGCAGCGTCGTAAAGTCAAAGGTCGGCGTAAACGTAAAGTAACGCAGATGCGCTCCAGCCGTGGCGGCCGGCAACGTGTCAATGATGTTGCTCGGTCCCGGAAGGGCGCCGGCGCTCGTCACGCCCGTGAGCGGGAACGGCGTCGCCGAACCGGTCGAGTCCTCAATGACAATCAACGTGTACGGCACCGAGAAGGCGTTGGCGCCAACGATACCGAACGACAGCACGCTTCCGGGCTTGACGGCGCACGAGCCTCCGGCTCCGCACACCTGCTGGAAGTACTGGCAGTTCGTGTTGCCGGCACCAACGTTCTGGCAGCCCGACGCACGCAGCACGCTGTTCTGGTTGAAGAAGCAGTCCGACACCGAGGCGGTCGAGTCAGCACCGCACACTCCGCTGGCCGAGTCTCCAGCGCGACCGTTGATCTGAATGTTGAGCGTCACCGAGTTGTTGCTCCACGGCGACGTGAGCGAGTAGAAGAAACCGGTGGCCGTGCTCGAGACCGTGTACTGATGCCACGTGACCGACTTGCGGCCGCTGGCGTTCTGGTTGTTCGGGTTGGGATCGACTCCCGTCACGTCGTTGATCGTGGCACCGCTCGAGATCGAGGCACCGTCGCGACCCAGCGGGTACACGATGAAGGTCGCCGTGATGTTGCTCGTGGCCGTACGCGAGACGTACAAGCCAGTGAAGCTCGAGGCGCAGCACTTTTGCGCATACAGCAATCCGGGCGTAATCTGCACCGAACCGCAGTTGGGCAACGAGACCGCCACTCCGGCACCGGTGGCCGACAGCTGGAATCCAGGCGTCGGGTCGGCGATCGACCAGTCAGGACGAGGAACCACCTGACCTCCGGGGATCGACCACACGGTGTCACCGCTGAGGTCAATCTCGGCGTAGTTGGGAATCGAGCCGGCAGTCGGCGGCGTGTAGCTGAACGAAAAGTATTGCCATCCGGTGGCGGTCGTGGCCGGGAACTGCGCGTTCGGCTGTCCGGGCACGGTGCTCTGCGTCACGGCAATGACGTTGTTGGCGTTGGTCGGCGCCGTGTAGCGAATGTACGTGATGGTAAAGTCGGTGGCCGACGCGACGTTCTGGAGCTTGACGTAGAAGACGCTCGAGAGCGCCTGGCACGTGTACAAGCGGCACGAGATGGTTCCCGAGCCGGTGACCGAGCACGACTGCGGTCCGCACACAGCGCCAAAGTTCACCGTCATGATGGGCGAGGCCGAGAGACCGGTCGAGCCCGTGAGCTGGAAGACGAGCGTGTCTCCGGGCTGCAACGAGATGGACGAGACGGTCTTGAGGTAGCGCACGCCTCCGTTCTGGTCGACGCGGTTGGCAGTCGTCAACGAGCCCGGGAAGAGCTGCGTGAACGACGCCGAGTTGGTGACGGCCGAGAACGAGGTTCCAGTCGAGTTGGTGGTCGGCACGAGCAACAAGGGCGTGAGATCAATCTGCGAGATCTGGATGCGGTAGTTGTTGCTGATGGCGTTGACGGCGAGGTTGTCTCCACCGATCGTAATGTAGTAGGTGCCGGTCTGGAGCGCGCACGGCGAGATGGTCGCAAAGAACTCGTTGGGATCCGTGAAGGCACCGGTGGCGGTGGCGATCGCGGCGCAGTTGCCAGTGGTTCGGGCAGCGGGACCGAGGAGGGCCGCTTGCGAGCCGGCGTTGGCGGCATCAAAGATACCTCCAGTAGCACCGACCGGGTTGCCGAACGACAACCACGAGCTGAGCGTACCAGCAGCTCCGGGCACGGCGGGGTCCTGCGTCACCTGGAGAGCGATCGAGCGACCGTCGGCGGTCGTGACCGGGAACGAGTACGAAATGTACTGGCGGTAGAAGATCTGGAACGGACCAGCGGGCGACGGCGTCGGGGCGACCTGGATCGAGTCGTAACGCAACGTGACACCGGGCGGGAAGACCGGGTTGTTGGTGGTGGCGTTCTGCACGAGCGTGATCGGCACGATGGCGATCGGCACCAAGTACGAGTGGATGGTAAAGGTCGAGGGGTTCTTGGCAGCGAGCGGCTGCGACTCGATCGAGACGTAGTAGACCGAGGTCGACGAGAGCTCGCAGTAGTCGCGCGTCCAGCGGAGGTGGTCACCGTTGTTCAACTGGAATCCGGCGTAGCGGCAGTTGCAGGCGGCCGACGGACCGGTGGTCAAGATGGTGGCGTAGAGCGTCGTGGTCTCGGTGATGCCAAAGATGCGGATCTCGAGACGCGCCGGTTGCGTGGCAATCGACGACGGCACGGTGACTTGGTAGAAGAGCGCCGTCGTCTGGTAGACGGTGACTGGCGTGTACTGCGCATGGATCTGACCCGTGAGCGGGTAGCCGACGCCCGAGAGCAACTCGGTCGGCGAGTAGAGCGTGGCACGGATCGTGTACTCGAACTTGGAGTCGAAGAAGGCATGCTCGCCAAAGGCGGCGTCGGGCTGACCGTAGTCTCCCGGCAGAGCGCCGTCCGTGTCGACGAGGTAGTTCTGGTAGGCCGAGATGTAGATGTCACCCGATCCAATGGTGGCGAGCTCGCACGGACGCAGAGTGTACCAGCACGAGGCCTTGGAGGTGGCCGACGCAACGCACGGTGCGCAGTAGCCGAGAGCTCGGTTAATGTCCGAGAGGCAGTCGCGCGCGAGACCGGCACGAGCACCACGGTTGAGGAAGAAGGTCACATCGCCGTACTGATCGTAGTCGGTGTAGAACTCGATCGTGACGTAGGCGTTGGCGGCGGCGCCCGAGAGCGCAAAGCGGTAGTGCTTGTAGGTCTGCTCCTCGGCCGTGTCCTTGAGTGCGACTCCCGACACGAGCGCCGTCGTGGCACTCGTGTCCTTGACCGACACCAAGAGCGTGAAGGCGATGTTCTCGTTGATGGTGCCAACGTTCTGGACGGCGGCGAACCAACGCTTGGTCGAGTCGAAGAGACGCAGCTGGTTCGAGCTCGAAATGTCGTTGAGGTTCGAGTCCTGGCATGCGGTGATGCCCGACTGATCCGACGTGCACGGCTCGAACACCACCTGGCAGTACGAGTACTCGGTGGCGTTGGTCCAGGTCGAGAGCGCTCCGGTCGGCGACACGACGGCGATGTTGCGGTTGGCGCGCGCCTGGCACGCCTGGATGCTGCCCTGGATCGTGGTGGTGGTGGTGCACGCTCCGGTCGTCGTCGTGACGGGCGTCAATTGCGACGAGACGTACAGGTACAACTCGTTGGCAATGTCACCCTGCACGAGCGGCGCGTACTGCAGACGCGCGAGCAGCGCATCGTTCGGCGTCACGGCGGCGGCCGTAAAGTCGAGCAGGAAGAAGTTGTAGTTGGTGCACGAGACGCACGCCGCCGTGTTGAGACCGCCGACGATGCCGACCACCTCGCCCCACGTCGGGTAGCGCTGCACCGGCACCTTTTGGTTGTCGGCGACGAAGGCGTTCGGGTTCGTGAGGAACGACGACGTGACGGTCTGGTTCAACGAGCGGTTGATGATGGCCGTCACGGTGTAGCCGAACGGACGACGCGGGTACACCTCGGTGGCGTACTCGTTGGTCTCGTGAGCCTCGACCGAGAGGTACACGCGGCCGTTGGTGCACGCGCAGATCGGCACCGTGATGATGGTCTCGGGCTTGCCGAAGCCGTTCACGGGGTCGCTCTCGGTGCGCGTGAGCGTGTCGGTGTACTTGGACGACCAGCACGGGCACGGACCGGCGAGCGAGTTGCACTGCACAAAGACGCGCAGACCGTTGGAGGCCGCGCTGGCAATGTGGTTCTGGAAGTCGGCGACCACCAACGACACACCAGTGACCGACGCGTCACCTTGCGGCATGTCGAACGTGTACTGGCGCGAGTACTCCTGCTCAAAGATGTGCTGCAGGATGGTCTCCGAGGCGCGGAGAGCGAGCGCCTTCTGGAGCCAGATCGTGATGGTGTACGAGGCGGTGCGGAGGTAGTTGTTGTTCTTGGCGTTGTTGAGACTGCCGCGAGCACCGCGAGCCGAAAAGTAGTAGGTTCCAGCCTGCAACGTGGCGACCTGCACGCCGTTCACCGTGTTCAACGGCAGACCCGGGTGCGAGGCGTTGTAGTTGCGCGCCGGCGTCGAGAGGTCGTAGTAGGGGTTGTTGCACGCCACGAACTGGAAGCGGCAGAAGTCGTCCTGCGCACGGAGCGTGAGGTCGCTGGCCATGTCGCCCGAGGTCGTGCACGAGCCTCCGTAGTTGTAGCAGTCGGTCGTGAGACCGGCGAGCGCGTTAAAGTTCCAGAAGAGCGTCACCTCGTTGTCCTCGTGGCGCGTGTAGAGCTCGACCAACAACTGCGCGTCGGGCGTAATGTCGGTCGTCGCCAGCACCACCGAGTAGTGCGCGTACTGACCCTCGAGCAGATCGCCGAACAGGGGCGCCGGCGGCGTGGCTCCGGTCACGGTCACGGGCGTGAGCGGGAACGAGTACACGTCAAAGTCGAGAGCGTAGAAGAGCTGGTTGGCGAGGTTGGAGCTGGACGACACGGAGGCGACCCAGTTGTTTTGGAAGTTCGATTGCCATTGGCACGGCGGGATGATGATGAAGCAGTCCTGGCCCTCGGCGACACCCACGCATTGCGGAGCGTACGCGCCCGTGCAGATGGACTTGAAGCCGGTGAGGGCGTTGTTGGCGAGCGAGACGTCGACCGCTCCGCCGACGACGGCGTGCACCGTCACGAACAGGAACGGACCGAGCTTGCCGTCGTAGCCGGCGGCCTGCGTCGGCGTCAACGATGCCTGGTAGAAGGCCTCGCAAGCAAAGCCGTTGGCGAAGCTCGGCGTGCACGCGGCGGCCGACATAGTGTCGCCCTGCTGCACGTTGCCGAAGCCGCGGTAGGTCGGGAAGGTCGCTTGCACCACCGGGTACGGCGACGGGTTCGTGGTGGTGTTGGCGATCGCGACGTTGATCTGGTACTTGGCAGCGACGCCCGTATCGGGCGTGCGAATGCCGAGCCAGAAGTTGTCGGGATAGCCGCACGAGTTCGAGAGCGTGATCTGCACCTGGCCGAGCACGTTCGAGAGCGTCGCAAGACCGCACATGGCGTTGCCCGACGCGCAGCGAGTGAGCGACGAGCTGGTCGAGTCCGTGTCGATGCCGACAATGTGAGCCGGGTCGATGCAAGCGCGAACGTTGCCGGCCGTAATGTTGACGCCGGCCGACGTCTGCCAGTTGTTGACCGTCACGGTCAGCTGCGTGATCGAGCCACGCTGGCCGACCGTGCGCTGCAGCGTCACGTAGTAGTGGCGCCACGTGCGCGGCGGCGGAATCGTCGTCACGGTCGAGGTCGGCGAGAGGTACACGCGCGTCAACGCGTTCGTCTCAGTAAAGACACCCTGCGTAATGGGCGTCACCTGCTCGCGCCACTGCGTCGCCGTCACGCCGTACGTGTTGACGCCGATGGCCGACGAGGCCGGGTTCTGCGTCACCGTCAGCGAGTACGTCAAGCCCGGCACAAAGTTGCTCGCCGAGCCGCCGACGCCAAAGAGGTTCGAGCCGCCGCAGTAGTAGTCGACAATGCAGTACGAGTTGGCCGGGCACGTCCACGTGGCCGACACTCCCACCTGCGTGGCCGTCGTAGGCACCAACGGAGTCGTCGGGTTCGGGTTGCGAACGTACGTCGTCGGCACGAGCGCGATCGAGTTGGTCGAGTTGCCGACCAACAGCGTCACCAACAGACCATTGTCGCTCGCATCGTTGAAGATGCCCGTGTTGTTGAGCGTGATCGTAAAGTAGTTGCCGCTGTTGCCCGGAACTGTGTTGCCGTCCGCAACGACCGTGGCGATCGAGTGCGTCGTGATATCGCAACCAACGACATAGTCGTTCACCGTGCCAGCCGAATCAAGCGTGCTGGCAATGGGCGACAACGTGATGGCAGCTCCAGTGCGTTGGACTAAAAGAATCATCATCATCATCATCATCATCAATCACATAGTAGTCATCGTTAGTATCACTCGCATGAGAGGAGGAGTAGTAGTAGTGGTAGTGGTGGTAAGAGGATAGAGGAGTAGAAGGCTCTAACTGTCGAAGCGTTGGGAAAAATTTGCAACACTTTTCTCCTTCTCTCGTCCCTCTCCTCCTCCCTCAGCCAACCACCTTTGCTCGTCATGTCGCATCGCATCTCTCCTCCAAGCATATCTGTTGGCGTGCTCGTGATGGCAGTGGTGGTGGTGGTGGTGGTGGTGCGTACCGTGATCATAAGTCTGAGCGCTAACCAGCGCCACCAACGCCACCAATACAATGAGCTTGTGAAGCATCTTGTGTTGTGTGTATGGAGGTAAAAACCGCACGCAAATGGAACAAATAAAAATGCCTTGCGCGGCTTGGGTGTCGCTAGAGATGAGACTACCCACTGGAGAGAGCCAAGCGCAGAGAGCTACTCAGCTAGGTGCGACGATAACGCTATGCGAGAGCGCGCGCAACCGAACGGACGATGAAACCACCAACAACCGACGAGAGAGTTATGTGCGCGAAGCGTGCCGGAGAGCTTTCGACTCGCCAACAACTACAACACACACACACAAACACACACGACGGGCAGGCGGCTCGGATACACCGACCGAGACTCTGCTGCACACACACAAGCGGCTACCGTACACAATCGATCACGCGCAATCACACACCAAGCGCAGAGGGGCTACCTGGTGAGGAAGGCTGAACGAGTGAGGTGCGTGGGGGAGGAAGGCAAGAAGCAAGAGGCTGCTGCGCAAAATCGAGCGAGTAGAAAACGCGCCACTAGGCCGCATGGCCGTCATCCAACTCAATCTTCCACTGCGCTCGTCATCGCTCTACCTTAACGCTCCTCCTGCGCCGATCCTGCTTTATCCTCTACTCCTCCTTTTCGCCCTTCGCTTTCCCGCGCTTCGCGAGGCTTTCTCGTCGAGCTTGCGTGCCGTTGGCGCGAGCTCCTCTCGCTCCTCTCTCTCCACGCTATTCTCGCGCGCACGCGCTATCTCCGTTCCGCGTATGGAGCTCGCCTCGGTTGCCGCGCTTTCGCGCTCGCTCGTCGCGCGCTCATACTCGTCGCACCGCCGCAAGCGTGCCACCTCTCCTCCCTCGCAACGCCCTCTTAATGCGCTTGCTTCGCGCGCTGGTCTCTCCCTAGCGTAATCGCGAGAGGTACGTTCGATACTGCCACAACACACCATAACCACCACCTCGATCACGCCACGCCACGCCACGCCACGCCACGTCGCTACCATTAAATCAACTACAACATCTTCATCATCAACATCATTACCATTGGAGCGCCATCGTATGCGTTATTCATACTCTCGCTCTTCTTCTTCTTCTTCTCATATCATTGTACGTACTGCCACTTGCGCACACCATGTTGAGTTATCTCTCTCGCACAACCAATGCCCATCCGCACAACTCTCGCTCGCGCGCTAGAGTGCATATGTGTGTGTTCGTGCCACCTCTAGAGTTGCTCGGTTCGCTCCTACCTTTGGTACTGCTACCGTTCCTATTCTCCACGCAACCCACTCCTCTCATACTC
>ERZ778023.3897-NODE-3897-length-13645-cov-6.598749_pt1 | contig 13645 bp, 9 predicted proteins | sample MGYA00375753_ERZ778023 | MGnify/ENA primary metagenome ERZ778023 (study PRJEB29350, sample SAMN05389822) | bioreactor metagenome | isolation source: Ammonium sulfate bioreactor | place: South Africa: University of Cape Town | collected 2014-04-04 ...
GCGCTATCAAGAGATCCGGGATTATGGCGTGACCGGCCGCGCCATCTACGCCGGGGTGTCCAACTACCCCGCCCCTCTCGCCGCTCAGGCCGCCGATTATCTCCGGGCGGAAAAGGTGCCGCTCCTCATTCACCAGCCGAGTTACAGCATGCTTAACCGCTGGATCGAGGACGGACTCACGGATGTCCTCGCGGAAAAAGGCGTCGGCTGCATCCCCTTCTCACCCCTCGCCCAGGGACTCCTGACCAACCGTTACCTGGGGGGCATCCCCGCCGATTCCCGGGCGGCACGACCGACGGGATTTCTCCAATCCAGCGCAGTCACCGAGGAAAAAATCGCCCGCATCCGCAAACTCAACGATCTCGCCGTGGAACGCGGCCAGACGCTCGCGCAAATGGCGGTGGCCTGGATTCTCCGGCTGCCAGTCGTCACCTCTGTGCTCGTGGGAGCCAGCCGCGTCACGCAACTGGAAGACACCGTGGCGGCGCTACAGAAACTGGATTTTTCCGCCGAGGAACTCGCCCTGATCGAAACCATCCTCAGGGAGCCGCAATAACGGCTCCCCCCCGAGGGTCACGGGTTTCCCGTGACCTTCGCGTAGTCGAGCCCGTAATGCCGGGCAAAGCCCTGAAACTCCTCCTCGTGACTCAGCAAAACTGCTCGCAGTACCGCGGAATCGTCGGCGAGCCCCTTGCCCGGGATATTATCCGGGATGATGTCGACATCATTCAACAGATAACCGAGGGCGAAGACCGTCTCGGTGATCGCCTGGAGGTCGCCTGATTGATAAACCCCGTCGAGAACGTCCTCGGCGTAGCGCGAAAGGAACCGCGCCTGCTCGGCCAGATGGGGAAAGTCCGGGCTGTTCAGCGTTTCCGCTTTGACCTTGAGGAAAGGGATCTGCCGACGGAAGGCATTCATGCGCCCGGCCGTAACGGTCTGACCGCCGCGAAGAACAAACTCGTGGAAGCTGCTGCTCATCCGACCTGCTTAAGCGGTCGACGGCGGATCGACAAGCCTCCGTTCACACTGGCAAGTTGACCCGACCCGTGCCAGATTACGCCAAATGACTCGTCTGGCGAATCTCCCCAGGTTCCTCCTGCTGCTTACCGCGGCAGCGTCGCTCCACGCCTCTCCCATCATCCGGGAGCCGGGTGCGATTTACCTCTCCGACTTTGGGGACAAGGCGCTTCGCGTCAACATGGCGCGCGCCGCCAAAAGCTATTTCGACATCGGCATGACCCGCTACGCCGGCACCCTCCGGTATCCGCAGCAGGTGCAGATCGTCGCCGTCGCCGACGCCGGATGCCGCGTCCGGGGCAATGCCCAGCAGGGCGGCGTGCTCGCCTGGGTGCCCTATGACGACCTCTCCGGGCTGCCGAAGGACTTCCTCGCGACGATGAAGAAGGCCGAGGAACGCCGTCAGATGGTGGAAGCCCTCATCGCGAAGAAAGAGGTCGCCATCGGCATGACCATCGACGAAGTGCGCCGCAGCGTCGGCAAACCGGCCAAGACCACCAAACGCGCAAGCAAGGAAGGGTCCGAGGAAATCTGGGAATACGTCAAATACGACCTCATCCCGCAAACCACCTATACCCCCGGCGTTACCCAGACCGTCATTCCTCCGAGCAAGCCCGGCGCCCCGGCAAACGTCGTGACCCAGACGGTCATGATCGGCAACACGATCTACGTAAAAGTTCCCGTAGGAACGCTGAAGGTCGCATTCAAGGAGGGCCTGGTCGACTCCCTGGATCAGACAGAGGGAACTTTGGTGGGAGCGGGACAAGTTTCGATTGTCACACCGCCCCTGAACGTATATTGGTAACCGCTCGTGATTTCACGGCGGGGTAGCCAAGTGGTAAGGCCGGGCTCTGCAAAAGCCCCATGCGTCGGTTCGATTCCGACCCCCGCCTCCATCTCACAAGCCACTGGACAGTAAGACCTTGCAATACAGGCTTTCAGGATCTCACCTGCCTCGCAACGGCTCGTGCCTACCCGTCAAGGGCTCCTTTTGGGATTTTCGGTCGAGCTTCTATTCTGCCCGTAACCAATGAAAGCGCGTTACAGGCTCTCCCGGCGCAAAGGAATTTTTTATGCTCTGGAGAACGGCTCCAGCAAACAGCAGACACGGGATCGCGCCGAAGCGTAGCGTCTGCTCTCGCCGCTCAAGCGAGTCCGCTTACGCGTGATCTTAAGCCCCCACTTCATCCAAACCGGACTTATTTTCAGGAGCCCAGCCCAATCGTCAAAAAATCTACTGGAAGTAGCTGCCATTGTTGAGTTCCGACTGGCGCCACCGCTTGTCACCATAGCGGGCCCTTTCGATATGTCCGTCCGCCATGAGAACGTTTGCCCAGCCGCCATGCCTTGCCGCGAATCGGTTGCCGGGTGCTGCCGAGGCAGTCGGGTCATCAAGGGAATAGATTGCGAGATAGTCTCCATCGGCGATAAGCGGCCACATCGAGCGCCGGATCAACCTTGTCGTAAAAAAAGCTGGCACGGCATCGGTGCGCGCGGCGTCTGGCCATAAATACAGGCTCGTGTATCCATATCCACCGTAGCTACGCCGCCTTTCACTCTGTTGGTTCGGATCGTAAGTATCCATGTAGCCTCCTGACGGACATGTAATATCTTTTGCCGAGTTCACGTATCCGCCAGTCATAAGGTTATCCCACCATGCCTTATTGCCGCCATAGGACTGGGGGTAGCGATTATAGTCGCCCCGGTAGGTCTCCACGGCTACCATCAGGTTCTTCAGTCGGCCAGTGCATTGGACGCTCTTCGCGGATTCCCTCACTCGCCCCATGGCGGAGAACAGGAGGGCGGCCAAAACTCCTGCTATAGCCACAGTCACCAAAACTTCAACAAGTGTAAAACCGATTTGCAGAGACGATCCAACAGGGTCGAGGCAGTCGGACTTCGTGACTCGCATCTGCCGTTTCATTTCTTTGGTTCCAAGTATATCCAGGGATAAAGCGAGGGACGTTTCCCATTCGCAATGCCATCACTGGGACCCATCCAATAGTGGCGCCCGCTTCCATCATTGTCGTTGATGATAAAGTTCAGCGCGAGCAACTCTCCCGCAGTCAGTGCTTTTCCGCCCAAAGCAGAGGCGGGGACGGCAATTTTGTAAACTGTCATTTTGCCAGCCCGATAGGCCCATGCTTCAAACTTCGGCTTACCGTTGGTGATCGGAAAAAGCTGATAAGTTTGAGTTGCACCATTCGAATCCAAGGCAACCCCGCCCTCTCTATCCCCAGCTTTCAGGGATTCCCCGCTATCACACTTCGGATCAATGACCAACTGCAAGCTATCGTATTGATAGAAGTCGGCGCCTTCGGGCGATGTCGGCACGTGCTCGTCGTCTCGCACTTCAGCTACGAAATAGAGACCCTCCTCGTTCCAGGCGAAGCCATATCGCACACTGAGATCTTCCGGCCCAGACCACCCCACATTGGGATCAGCGGGCAGAATGTCTGTTCTTTTATTTAGCTCTCGATCGAGAACGATCCCATGGTCCCCGCCCGACTTGCTGCCAATTTGCAAATCGGATGGGGAACAGTACCGGGCGCGAATCAAGGATTTGCTAAACACGGTTTTTTTGGACTGACGATTCTTCACCGATAATTCCAAAGGCAAAAGAAGGTGATCGGTGGTGAGGAGGCCGGGCGGCAACGTTATCCCTACGGTATTCTTTCCAGCATGGAGCGTAACGGAGTGCGTGGCGTCGCCAGCCGAAAGACTGACATCCTGAGGAGCCGCCTCGTAGGACACCAGATCGACCAGCACCTCGTTTGACGCCCCCGCACGGATTTGATCGATCTCAACAGGCTCCTCGGGGGAGTAGTGGGATGCGTGCAAGAGTGTCTTCAGGTCGTTGAGATGACGCCGCTCCGCGATCAAAAATACAGGCGAACGCGTTAATCGCACAGTCTCATCCGGCACGAGGCGACCGTACGTATCCTGCATAGAAGTGATCGGAGGCTTTTTCCCAAAGTCCGCGAGCACCGGGCGTTTCGCGGCCCAAAGAACCGCGACGCAGTTTCCGGTCGCAGCGTTGTCGAAAAGATAGCTAACCAGCGCCGACCCGAGGTCCAGCTTGCCCTGGGGGCGGGCTCCCTCCAAAAGAGAAGATGCGGTGGCAAACGCCGAAACGGCTGTTGTCGGTTCATATTTTCCAAATTCGGCACGTCTGAAAAAATTATAGCTGAATCCGGACTCCGCATGGGCTGCCCCGCCGTATCTGGTCGGCTCCAGCCCTGTGCCAATGAACCAGGAAACCTTTCCGACGTGCTCCATGGATTTGAGAATCACGAGCGTCTGGGAACAAACTGCGGCATAGTCCAGGGCGGCTGCGTCCACTCTTGAACCCGCCACGGGGTACGCCCAGCCCAGTTCGGTGCACCAGATTTTCTTTCCGCTGGTGAACTCGGAAACTATTTGTTGGTAAGCAGAAACCGTCCGCTCTAGAAATCCGTCCGGCCAAGTCCACGCTCCGTCAGGTTTCATAAGCTGCGCTCCCGCAGGGTATGGATGGATGGAAAGATAATCGATCTTGTGATCCAGGCGGGGCAAAATGGCCTCAACCATTCTCAGAGATCCATCACCGCCCCCGGAACAACCGGCCCCCAAAACCGGAATATCGGGCGAGATCGAGCGCGTGAGATCGTATCCAGTGCGGATGAGTTTCGCGATTAGGTCGATGCGCTCATCTTTCTTCACAAGCAGGCTGTCCGAGAACTCCAGATCGGGCTCATTTCCGACCTCCACGGCCTCGCATCGAGGGTCGACGAGGAGCGTTTGGAGACCGGATTGAAGCCAAGATTTCCATTTTTGGAACGAATCCTCATTTTTCAAGATTCCGGGATCTCGAGACGCGAGCCAGTCTGGCCTCTGCCATATGGCAAATGTGTAGATCGTGCCCAAACCGGCCTCGCGGCAGCGACGCCCCCAATCCGCGTATTTTTCGAAGGAGAAGACCCCGTCGGAAGGATTGGTATACTTCCAATGGATGATCTCCCGGATAAAACGGGCGCCGATCCTTTTCATGGTCTCCGGGTTGTCCCCAAAACTTGTTCCGAAGAACGCTTCGCGGAAAGGAACCTGGTCGAGAGCGGGCGGAGGAACGACAGCGACACCAGTGCGAGCGACTGCTTCCTTAAGTCCCTCCGCATTCACGGAAACGGTCAACTCCACAAACGAGGGTGTCAGCACGGGCAAACTGAGGGGAACAACCTTCGCTTCATACGCAGGCAGCGAAACGGTTTGCGAGAAGTGGAATTTCTCGCCGCTATCCGACAGTCCGGAAACCGCCAGTGTCGCCTCGATCGGCCTGCCCGTTGGATTCCTGACATGAGCCGGTATCACTTTCTCTTCGTTCGGGAAGAACACGTTGTCGAATTTGGAGGGTTTCAGTTGAATAGCGCACGAAGCAGCCGCTGATCTAGCGCTGGGAACGAAAGCAAAATCGAAAACCTCGAACCCTCCAGACTTCTGCCCATTAGGTGCAGCGGCTACCGTCAATCGCCGTACGGGGAAATGAAATTTCCCGTCACCACCTCCGTCCCAGAATTTCGGGAACCCCTCTTTTGTCAGCGGGAGACGGACTCTGGTGTCTCCAGCCGTGCCAGTTTGGAATGTTCCTCGATGAACCTGTCCGTCACTCCCTTCCAGAATGACGATCCCGTCCATTGGGGTCTCAGAACGGACGCTGAACGCGATGGCATCTGCGCCATTCAAATTGGTCTCGCGCTTGATCCCGATATAATTACCGCCGTTCGCAAACCTGTATTCGATACGAGTGGCGCGAGGCACCGTTCCCGTGCCGATCTTGAGAAGTTCCGATGGCTTGCCCGGCGCATCGATGCGAGGGGACCAGTTGGAGGCGGTTTCGTCGGCGAACAAACACCGTTCGTCGCTGGCAAACTGAGGAGGAACTCCCTGCGCCAACAGCGATGGACCACAGACCAAGGCCTGCCACGCGACAGCGAGAAGAAGAAGGGATTTGGGCATGGAGAAGCTTCTCAGCGGAGTGTGCTAGTATCAGTTGCTCTCTTTAAGCCGGATATTATCGAGATGGAGATCTTCGCCATCCTTTCCCGAACTCCATTCAAAAATCCTGATTTCAGAGATGCGACGGAATGGCGCTCCGGTTTCGGGTCCGGCGGCGGCGACGGCGAGATCCTCAGCATATTTGTTGTCGGGACTTTCCGTTTCAAAAAGCGTAACCCCTGTTTTTAGGCGCTCCCCGGGCGTTGGTTGAATCTCCAATGGAGTGAGGCGCAGCGTCATCCATTTTCCCGTGATATCGGGAATCGGAAATGTCTGCATCTGCGCCTCCCACCAGTTATTTCCTCCGAAGGACACCTCGATTTTCTTGGCGGAGATATAGACCACGAAACCGTGGCCATCCTGACCCGCCAAAACGAGCCGCCATGAAACGCCTTTCTGGATGAGGAAGGAAACCTCAAAGGTCCCAGCGCCATCGAGATTCGTCCAGAGCCCGTCCTTTTCGTAGCGGCTCAATTCCACTTGCTTCCCGCTTACCTGGGCGCCGCGCGGAGAACCGCATCCTTCAGCGACGTCGAGCGATCCACTCTCGGTTTTGATGCTCCAGGTTGAAAGCGCTCCTTCTGCCTCGAAATCTTCGTTGATGCCCGATGCCCCGGCTGTTGAATAGGCCGTAGCTAGCGTGACGCAAATAAGGGCAGCTCTGATGGACGGCATGTGCCGCGGTGAACCCGGCAGATTCCGAGAGGCTCCATCGGGAGAGAATATTTTCGCTGCAAATTCGAAAAGCTGTCCGGGGAAAGTCTTTGTTGACATTATAATGATGAAATTGAGCGTCACCCTTCCAAAAGGAACATTTGGCGGGCTGCGGCGCGGCTTGCGGAAAAAGGAGGGGGATTATAGCGTACGGTTGATGCCGAGGTTGTCGGCGAAGAATACCCGCGCAAAAAGATCGGGAGGAACGAACCCGCACGGCTTGGCTCGTCGTGCTTGTATCGTAACACGCGTTCGGGGAAAGGAAACCTTTCGTCTCTGGCTAGTCCCGGCTTTTCGACCGGCTGCCAAACCTTCGAGCTTTCGCCAGGAACAGCATGAGCCCAAATCCAAAAGCAGCCAGCGCGGAAGTTTGGTTTTCCGGCACGATGGACAGGCTGTCGAAGGAGGCCGTCAGGTTCTTGCTGCTGACGCTTTCCTGCATCCCGAGTATAAATGTGCCGTTTGCGGAATAGGCCGAGGTGCGGAATCCGAGCGCAGACGAAGTGTAACTGCTGGTTCCGTTGCTTACGGTCCCGGTCCAGCTGCGCGTCGAAGGATCCAAGGTGACACTGAAAGTATACATAGTTCCAGTCGTTATGCTAATCCCGGTGTTGACGTAGTTATTGCCGTTCCAGGCAGCTCCATCCCGGTTTCCGTTGTAGAACGCCCAGGTTTGCCCGCTCGCAGTGCCGGTCGTTGCTCCAAAACCTGATATAAGGAAACTCGCCGCTCCGCCCAACCCGTCGTAGAAATGAAGAACATCTGCTTGTGCGTTGAATGAAGTTATCGGCGAATCGAGTCGAAACGACCAACTCAACGTCACGCCTCCCGTGTATGGGACCTCCGTATTACTCCACGTTCGGTTAATATAGGTAACGCTACCGGCTCCTTGCGTAAGGGCCAAGGAGAGGTAGTTCCCCCCGCCTGACAGCGGCGACGTGTTGGTGACGTTTCCTGTGAGGACGGTCGCGTTGGTATTAGTCCAGGCAGTCGTCCATCCGGCTCCGGCGGCGCCAACATACTGGTCTGGCAAAGTGGAGCCATTGCCTTCTGTAAAATTTGCAATCACCGCCGCGCGTGCGGCAAGCGACATCGGACCAATGAGACCGATGACGATTAAAGCTGCTCTGAGGGTTTGTTTCATGCCCGCAAGGCTATTTTTCGGGTATTTTATTGCAATTTATTGTTCGTTAATCACGATGAATTAAGGATCCAAAATCAATCGTATTATGATCACCCAACGTGCGCTGGCGCGCCGGCTCGGCCTGAGCCAATCGACGGTCTCACTGGCTCTCCGCAACAGCCCGCTCATCCCGAAGGAGACAAAGGAGAGGGTTCGCCAGGCGGCAGAAAAAGAAGGATACCACCCGAGCCCACTCGTTTCGACTTTGATGGAGCATATTCGGGGAGGTAAAGCGGTCAAGGATCACGCTTGTCTGGGCATTCTGGTCAATGCCAGGACAGAACAGGAGTGGCTGACCGTTCACGACTCCTACCGGCAGCAATACCGGGCGATCAAAAGGCAGGCTGAGATGAGAGGCTATAGCACTGAGTGTTTCTTTCTTGCTGGAGGCGATCTCTCGGACGAAAGGATCGACCAGATCATGAACGCCCGCGGAATCCCAGGGATCATCCTTGCACATGGCTATGAGGAATGCGACCGGACACCCCGGATCAACTGGAACCGTTATTCCTGCGTGATGTCGGGCTATTCATGGAAATTCTTCAGTGGAGATAGAATCGCCCCGCACTATAAGAAGAATGTCGAACATATCTTCTCCGAGTTGCGCCGCCGCGGTTATCGCAGGATCGGATTTTGCCTTTCCAAGAATGTAACAGAAAGATCAGAATCCGCATTCCTTGCCGCCTATTTCGTCTGCCAGCATCAACTGGAAAGCGCGAATAAAATACCGCTCTTTATCGGACAGCCCGGAGAGGTGTCCAGGTCGACCTTTACGAAATGGTTCCACAGGTGGAAACCTGACGCATTGATCGGGAGGGATGGGTGTGAGGCAATCTGGCTCAATGATATGGGCATGGAGCCGGGGCGCGATATCGGCCTCGCCTGCATGTTTCGCCATTCGCACTCAAATTTCAGCAGCATTGACGAAAACCACGAGATTATCGGGGAGTTGCTGGTTGATAGGGTAGCGGCCCATATCATGCACAACAATAAGGGCGTGCATCGACATCCGGTACTATCTCTTGTGACCGGGAGCTGGTGGGAGGGTGTCACTGCGCCGGTCCGCAAATCTGCCCGCAGCCTCTAGAGGCTATCCCATCACCTATTTTTCACCAAGTGAAGCGCCTGCCGAGCCGCATGGGCACAAGGACTCCATTTATCTAAATTAGCTAGAATGTAGGTTGGGGGATAGCTTGTAGCCAGAACCTCCTCTCGTTGCGCGTGATCTCATCCGGAAGGCGGACCGCGCAACAGCTTTCAACCGTAGGATTCTCCGTTCATCGCGATTAATTGCGATGGTGTTGACGATTATCTGCCTGAGACCGCGTGATGACATCCGCGCCAGCCTCTCCACGAGAATCGCTCAACATGATCAAAACTTACGAACCATCTCCCTGGACATTCCGTGACACGACAGACCGCTTGTGGTTTCCCGCATCTGTTCCCGGTTGCGTTCATACCGATTTATTGAACTGCGGAAAAATCCCCGATCCGTTCTTGTCGGAGAATGAACTGGAACTGCAATGGGTGGAGAAGAAGGACTGGCATTACCGCTGCACATTTGAACTGCCCACAGAGTTCTGGAAAGAACAGTACATCGAGTTGATTGCAGCGGGGTTGGATACCGCGGCAGAGGTCTCGCTCAATGGCAAGGTTGTCGCCAATACCGACAATATGTTCGAGGCTCACCGCTGGGAGGTGAAACGGCTCCTGCGAAAAGGCCGCAACCGCCTGGACGTCATCTTCCAAAGCCCGCTCGCCTATATCAGGGAAAAACGCACCACGTTTTCGTCCCCGTTTGAGTGCAATGATCCCGTCGGAAACTCTGCGCGTATCCGCAAGCAACCGTCCAGCTTCGGTTGGGATTGGGGACCGCGCGTCGCCACCAGTGGCATATGGAAACCGCTTACGATCGAGGCTTGGTCGGGAAGCAGGATTGCTGGAATTCGCGTCCACCAGACACACGAGGCAAACGGAGTGGATTTGCATTTTGACGTGCGGGTCGAAGGAGACCCGGATGTCGAGGTCTCCGGGGTGATATCCCTGGGTGGTGTCGAGGTCGGATCAATCGATGGAGGTAAAGCCCATATCGGAAGCCCAATGCTATGGTGGCCAAACGGCTACGGAGAACAAACGCTCTATGATGTGCAAATCAAGCTGCTCGGATCTTTCGGAATCGCGGATTCCAGACACCTCCGCATCGGGTTGAGAGAGATATCCCTCGAAATGACTCCGCCCGTAAACAAAGAGGACTCCGGTCTGTTTGGCTTCCGGATCAACGGGCGGAGGATTTTCTGCAAAGGGGCGAACTGGATTCCTTCAGACACAGTCTTGTCCAACTTGACGCGGGAGCACTACGAGAATCTTTTGCACTCTGCTGCAGACGCCCACATGAATATGCTCCGCGCATGGGGCGGAGGAATCTACGAACATGACCATTTTTACGACCTCTGCGACGAGCTGGGACTCCTGGTCTGGCAGGATGCCATGTTCGCGTGCTCACTTTACCCTGCGGATCGCGCATTTTTGAAATCCGTAGATCGGGAGATCTCGCAGAACGCCGAGCGGCTTCAGCATCACGCATGCATTGCGGCATGGTGTGGAAACAATGAGATCCCGATGATCTTTGGCAAAGAACTGGCCAGCAAACAAGGATTGCGAAGAAACTACGAAGCGCTATTCGTCAGGACGATACCTAAAGCCCTCCGGAAGGTAGATCCGAAAGTTCCCTATCTCCACTCCTCGCCAGTTCGTGCGATTCCGGGAATCAAAGAAACGGAGACGCCGAATAGCGATGCCCACGACTGGAATGTCTGGCACGCACGGGCACCGATCACCTATTTCGAGACGACCACGCACCGCTTTGTTTCCGAGTTTGGGATGCAAAGCTATCCCTCGCCGGAGCTCGCTCAGAAGTTCTGCCCGGGCGGCGATACGAATATTTTCGGTCCGGCGTTCGAGAACCACCAAAAGAATGCTTCTGGAAATCAGATCATTTTTGATTACTTATCCCGAGCCTACCGATTCCCAAAGGATTACCGTGCGATCGCGTATTTGTCGCAAATCAACCAAGCCGAGTGCATCCAAAGAGCCGTCCAACATTACAGGCGCATGATGCCCCGCTGCTCGGGCACTCTTTACTGGCAGCTAAACGACTGTTGGCCCGGGGCATCCTGGAGCAGCCTGGAATATGGTGGAAAATGGAAGGCCCTCCACTATGCAGCGCGCAGATTTTACGCTCAGGCCATGATTTCCTTCCGCCATCTCGGCGCGGAGACTGCCGACATTGGCAACTACAAGACCAATACTATGGGCCGAGTCGAGCTCTGGGTTGTTTACGATGGAATAGAGCAAAAAGATGTGGTTCTGGAATGGTCGCTACGCGATTTCGATGGCAATCTCCTGTCGGAGAACAAAAAGGCGTTCACATTGCACCCCGATTCCTCCCGTTTGATCGCCACGGACGATTTTACCCATATCCTGGACAAGCACGGTCGGCGGAAATGCCACGCGTGGGCCGTGCTAAAAGATGACGCTGGAGCCATCCTCGCCACTGAGGACACCCTTTTTACGGCGCCGAAATTCTTGTCACTGGAGAAAAAGCCGATTGTTTGCCGACTGAAGCACGAAACGCCGAAAACCCTGACCCTCACCCTTCAATCATCCACGTACCATCATAAGGTTTGGCTGGCCGACATTACCGGATTCAAGGTGTCGGATAATTTCTTCGACCTCCCGGCCGGAGAGACAGCTCGCGTAACCTATGAAGCTATCGAAGAAAGGCGATGCCGTGAGGAGTCGGCAGATCTCCCCTCGACCTATTCGCTCATCGACAGCTTTTTGTGAAGAAAGGGAACTGACGGGACCCGACGTTTTTAGCTCAAGCACTCGCGTTTATGTTGATTTCCCCGTACGAAATCAAAAATCTGATCTGACGAATCCAGCCATGGTTCTCAAGGAAGCTGAGCCTGGAGGCGATTCGCCGACGGGTAACTCAGGACGCCATCTGGATATGTCTCTGCCACGGCGTAATGGCGAGGATCTGCCTGGCTTGATGAAAGCGGAGCGACGACATCCGCCGACGCTGGCCTCACTGCTCATGATGAGAGGACTTGCGCCATTCGCGATCTAAAGCGCGACGCCAGGGCCTGGAGCAGCTAATAACCGCTCCGTCAGGGTGTGGCCTGAAGCTCCGGAGCCTCAAGGCTGTACACGGCTTGCGCCCCGTCGCCCCCCCATCCCACGTAAAGAGAACCACCGTTGGTTTCGATCACACGCTGGAACCAATAGGCGGATTCCTTGGGAATTCGCTGCTGGGTCGCATAGTCGACATAGACCAGGCCGAAGCGATGCTTATACCCTTCCGCCCACTCGAAGTTGTCAAGGATCGACCAGTGGAAGTACCCGCGGATATCGACGCCATCACTAGCCGCACGATCCAGCTGGCGCAGGTACCGGGCCAGGAAATCGATGCGGGCGTGATCTTTCACGCGCCCGTCGATGCCCACCCAGTCATTGAGAGAGAGACCATTTTCCGTGACGACGATCGGCAGCTTGTAACGCTCGGCCAGGAATTTCGGCCCCCAATACAGCGACTCGGGAGTAACATTCCATCCAAAGTGCGTCTGCGCTCCGCCCTGGCCGGGCTGAACCACCTCGGGCCGTCCATTCGCCCCTGCGCGCACTTTCGTGCTCGAGTAAATGTTGCAGCCGTAGAAGTCCAGCGGCTGGCAGATCGTCTCCATATCCCCCGCAGCGATCTTTGGCACATGCCGCCCGTAGGCTTTTAGCCCCGCCTCCGGATAATGCCCGAGGACGATCGGATCAGCAAACCAGGTATTGTTCCAGAGATTGTCGGGGTAAATGGTAGCCATTCCCTGCATGGCGGCCTCGGCGTCCTCGGCGGAATCCGACGCCGGATGAAAAATACAACCAACCGGAGCAAAGCCGATGACGGGTTTTTGCTTCGCCCGCTCGCGAATCGCCTGCACGGCCAGGCCATGAGCGAGCATCGAATGGTGGACAGCGAGAAGCACCTCGGTCATTCCGAGACGCAGCCCCGGGGCGTGCTCCCCGGTCAAATGCCCCATGCCGAGGAAGCACTGAGGCTCATTCAGCGTCATCCAGTGGGAAACACGATCGGACAGGCGATCCACCACGACACGAGTGTACTCCTCGAACCACGCCGGGCTGTCGGGATTCAACCACCCTCCCCGTAGGAACAGGTCATACGGGTAGTCCCAGTGAAAAAGCGTCAGCCAGGGTTCGAGCCCGGCGTCCAGCATGCAATCGACCAGGCGGTCGTAAAAATCGAGGCCCCTGGCGTTGGGCTGTCCCACACCGGAGGGGATGACTCGCGGCCAGGAGATGGAGAAGCGATAGGCATCAAACCCGAGGCTCTGCATGAGCCGGATGTCCTCCTCGTAACGATGAAAATGATCGCACGCCTCCTGCCCGGTGCCTCCGGCCCAGATCCGGCCCGGCTGCGAGGTCATCATGTCCCAGACGGAGAGGCCCTTTCCCTCCGCATTCCATGCTCCCTCGATTTGGTAAGCAGCCGCCGCTGCACCCCAAGTGAAAGACGACGGGAAAGAAGAGCGGGACGGGAGCATGGCAAAAGGATCGTTAGGATTCCCCGCCAACTTAGCCAATTCCGCAACACGATATAGGGCTGTTTCTGACAATTTTATTGCCATT
>ERZ778023.3900-NODE-3900-length-13629-cov-65.886400_pt1 | contig 13629 bp, 5 predicted proteins | sample MGYA00375753_ERZ778023 | MGnify/ENA primary metagenome ERZ778023 (study PRJEB29350, sample SAMN05389822) | bioreactor metagenome | isolation source: Ammonium sulfate bioreactor | place: South Africa: University of Cape Town | collected 2014-04-04 ...
TTTTACTGTTCTTATTGCGTCGAGTTGAAAGAGAAAAGAAAATCTCGAAGGAATTTTAGTTTATTTTGATTGAAATAATAAACATTTGACAAGAAAAAAGAAAACAAAACGAAGAAAATGAATTTATTTACACAATTTGATGACGAGAATAGACGAGAGATTTTGCTTTAGATTCAATTAAGATGATGTCGGACGATTGAGATCATTTAGTTCAAAAAAATAACCATCTCGATCAGTTGGCGATCGCATTGAATCTATTCGATAAACAGACAACAAAATCATAGTTATTTTATTTTGAAAGAAAAACGAACCATTCGAAACACTTGATAATGACGACGAAAGATTCGCATTGAGACAAGCAGCAGCTGATGAAGCTGAATAATGATGATGATGATGTCTGTATGTTCGATGATGATGATGCAAAGACGCATGTCGTGATCGTTGATGACCAGTTAAACTACTCGTACTATTAGGAGCACCTCCACTTTCTGAGCCATCTTCGTGTTCATCTGAACATGGCAAACATGTTTCCACCATGGCTTCTAAACAATTGACAAATAATTCGACATTATCCGGGTTTTGTCGAGAAACTGTAAACGGTCCAGCGAAACGCCAAAGACCACCGAAACCACAGGATTGTAAATAGCTGAGTTGTTGTTGTTGGTTGACATCGTCCGATGCTGAACAAGCAATCATTTGATAGATAATCGATTGAACCGAAGCTAAAATCGACTCGTCATGAGACAATGAAAGAACAGAATTTATTTTCGAATCTAATAAATTGTTAATAACAGGAAATACTTTCGGAAAAACGAAACTCGATTCAGCTAAATATTCATAGATAATTCTCATTTCATTTTCATCAGATGTATTTCGAACAAGTGTAGCTAAAACAGTTAAAAGTAAAGCTTGTGTCGATGTATCAACTAAAACATTGGGATCCAAGAGAAAATTCGTTTCATTGATATCAGTTTGTTGAGATGTTTGTTGACTTTCGGGCACAGTTTGCGGTGTCACAGCAATCGTCGGAACTGTTTGTTTCGATTGTTGCAATTGAACAAGTGTTGACGCTGGTTTACTTAAGATTCGTGGAACGGCATGTTCAATATCGAATAAATGCCAATGACGACTATGAACAGGCACGGAAAACAAACGTGTTCCGTTTGATGTTAATAGATTGGGTAGTTTTCGGTTTTTATCATTGTAGGATGCGTCCCAAGATTTTTGACGACGAGGTAACATATGTTGTTGAACATTTAATAGACCTGAACTAGCACAGTTCGATGCGAATTCCGAGATTGAGGTTGTCGATTGAGATTGAGGCATTTGGGAGAGAGGATGAACATTCGATGTTGGAATATTTGGTGTTGCTGTTGCCGATGGTGTCGATGACGATGACGAAGTTGATGATGGAATGACGGGTCGATGTTTAACTGGACATCGACTTCGAACTTCTTCAACCACACTAACTAATGCGGCTAAATAGGGTACTGATGTTGGTGTTACTTTAAATTTATCATGAGATTCAGATTTTGTTACAATACTAAGAAGTGTGAGAAGAACACGAGTTGTTCGAGCAACAGTTGATTGAATTGGATGACGAAAACCTTTAATTAAATGTCCGACAAGTGCAAAATTAAAATTGGATTTAAACGAAAGACCCATGCTGGCATCTAATTGTTTAAATTGCCATTCTAAAGGTTCACGTGCATCCATCATAATTTTATCGAGAGTTTGTTGTTGATGTGTTGATGTATTTTCAAATAGATTTAACATATGATCAAGTGTATGAAGATTTTGTTCGAGTAAAGCTAAACCCGATGCATACAATTGAGTTTCTTCTAATTGAAGAATTGAAAGTGCAATCCAAAATATAAATTTATGTATTTTCGATTCAGCTGGTAGCAAAGGTAACAAACGTGTTAAACACATGATTATTGAATCGATTAAATCAATATCAGAAAAGGATTCAAGTGCTTTGACAAGAATTCTCAATAGAGCTTTGATTTCTCCATCGCTTGTTACTTTGGATATACAACCATAGACAATGATAGCTCGTGGTTGTAGAGCAGGATTAAATTGAAAAGCAAAACGTTTAGCTAATTCTTGCCATTGAGCCAACCATTCGCAATCAGGAATGTCATTCATACAAGCTTCCATTAATTCTAAAAGTGTATCTGTAATTGTTTCCAATGAAATCAAACTCATTCGTTCGGTTTGTTCAGTAACTGGTGAATAAGCATTTGCTGCTGTTATTGAACGTTCAGTTAACATTGGCATTGGTATTGGTGGTTTATCAATGGATAACATTTGACTCGAATGATGATGATGATGATGATGTTGTTGCTGTTGTTGACGAATGAAACCTGTTCGAAATGCAATGACACTTGCCGATTTCACTTTCGATAAACCGAAAAGAGCGTAGAATTTCGGTAGAGAAAATTCAGCTAACGATAAACGAAGAACACGTTGTGTTTCATCACTGAATTGTGGTTGTGAACATGTACATAAAGAATGTAGAATATTAATAACAAGACCGTGCGTTGACGCACGAAGTGTTAACGGTCCTGTACTCACAAGTAAAGTGACAATATGAAATAGAAATGGTAAATGTGATGCAACATCTAATGAATTATTAAACGAAAGCATGAGAAGATAACGAAGTAGAATGGCGATATCGTCCCAAATGTGATGTTGTTCTAACGTTGGTGTCGGTGATTGACAAGTTTTTTCAATGAGACGACAAAGACGACCGATAACTTTGCGTGAAAATAGAAGAGCATTTGAACTTGCTAAAGCTACAGCTGTATCAGCTAAGATTTCAGCTGGTAACGAACCCAGACCACCCAAAACCGATCGTTTGATAAAACAATCTAAGATAATATCGAGTAGATCACTGACTTGTCCAAGATGTGACCAAATTTTGGCTTGAATCGATGGATACATATCATCTTCTTCGATTGTTAACGTGATTAATTTATCCAAAATCATCGAAACTTTAGCTCGTTTATTATCATCATTTTGTTTACAGAAACGTGTTAAATTCGGCAACCATTTGGTCATATATTCCAAACAGAGATGTTTCAATTCGATAGTCGAATTTCGAAAACCTTCGATACATTCTTCGAGAAATTCTAACGTTAAATGAGCTTCTTTGATGGCTAATTTCTCTGAAATTGTCTTAATAAATATCGTATTATTCGATGGAATACATAGACCAGATGATTCAAGTAATTGTCCTTCGATACGTAAATCAAATGTTTGCGTCAATGCACAGAGAAGATTGTAGGCAGCTGAACGTAATGATGGATCGAGCGAGCCGAGATTAAGTAAGGCAATGTTGAGAAGTGTTCCAGGAACGTCTTTTGGACGAATTTTATTATGAATTTGAATCGAATCTGGTTGAGCTAATTCCCAACGAGTTCGAATATGAATTATGGCTTGAACAATATTATCACAATCATTATGAATAAATGAAAGTGGACCTGTTTCATTGGCAATTGTTAATGTAAATTGATTATCATCAACTAGACAGACTTCTTCAATTTCTGATGCATAATAAACGTCATTGAGTAGAACACTGTGACCGAGCACTTTTGTTTTTTCACTTGATGTTACTTGAATCGCTTGAGGGCCCACTTTAATGGCTACTTTTGTATCTTTATGAGATAATTTCAATGCATTATGAAATACTCGAAGATCTTCTTCAAGTGATGACGTATGTCCGGGTAATTTCTGTTGATCGGGTTCAATAAAATCATTTAAACGTGAAATATGATCAAGAAATATTAATTTTCTCGTTCCTTTGATCGTCGAAAGAATTCGATCGTGATATTTCGTATATTCTCTCACCCAAGAATTACAATTGTAGACATAACATGCTTGAAGATTGTAATAGAAACAATCAGGCATACAAATGAACCATTTCGATAGATAATCCGTTTTAAATCGATTATCTGTACATGTATGAGTAAAATCCACGACTAATTCGAATGGTTTCGCTTGAAATGGTTTTAGCGTGAGAAGAACATGATAAATCAACAAATCACAATTCATTTCATTGACTTTAAAACGACGAGCAATGTAATAAAATACCGGATTATGTTGTTTACTAAATCCAGCCTGATAGAATATATTCAACGCTTTCAACGATTTGAATTCTTCTCGTTCATGCATTTGAGTTTTCGCCATGAGTTCTTCGAATTTCGTTGCTGTCATATCATACGAAATCCATTGTGAATCCAATGGTCGATGATCAGGCGGTCCTAAATACGCTAATAGCGTTGCCATTTTATCGAAAGGACGTCGTCCAATCGCTTTATGATCTCGTCCACTCGAAAGATAATCTCCGATCTTCTCCTGGTGATACCACAAGAGACGATGTAATGCTAAAACATTTGCATCGCTGATATACGACATTGGATAACTATTTGAATCATGAAAATGAATCTTTTCTATGGGTTGTTGTTCGTCAGTCGAAAGAATTGTATTCAAATTAATCGATTCACTGATCGACAAAACAAAATTCGTCGCCAAATCGAATGTCGAACGAAGATAATCGTTAAAACAACGCATATGAAATTCTTTAGTAAATATCAAATTATTCGCGATATTTTGAAGAATTTTCGAGACCAATGTGAGGCCACGTTTGATTCGTGGCAATGGTTCAGCATCGACAATGCCGAATTCATGTGGTAAAACCAGCGCAGGATTGAGAAATCGAAGAAAAATAACCGTTGAAACAGCTTGTAGAGGATGTTGAGGAAATCGCTGCTGAACAACTTGATACAAACATGAACAGAGAATTCGTAATTGAATTGGAAATTGTGATGATGAATCGATGATCGCTTGAAAAACATCTTGAGTTAACGAACGAAGATTCTTTCGATTTTCATCTAATTGATTGTGATCGTCGAGTCGTGACGGATCGACTTCGTACGAACGAGGATCTGCGATGAACATTTGAGCTAAAATCGGTGCAAATAAATTATACAAATAATGAGATCCATATAATTTAAAACAAAACGACATGATTTTCGTTGGTAAACCATTTCCACGAAGGATTGTTTGATAACAATCAGCCATTTCGACTTCTTTAGCAAACATATTTGTTAATAGCTGATGAAGTAAATGTTTGGCATCGAAAATCGTGACAAATACTCGAGCTAATTCGTCCATATATTGAGGTGAAACAACATTGGCCAAGGCCATAGCAATTGGCAGTTCGCCTTTATCGCCAATCATCGTCACAAGTTCGACGAGCCGTTCGAATCGATCGGCAAGAACAGTTTCAGCAAGTGTATCGAATTCAGTTCCTTGTTGAAGAATTTTCGTAAGAACTTCCATAAACGCTGCTCGAGTCAGAGGATCTCGATGATAACCCAAAGCAATACTTCTCATGAGACCACTTTCGATATTTGCAGCTAACAGATTCGACATGGCGACAATCGTCGAATTTCTCAGCGATTGTTGTCTTTGATTGCCTAATTGAGCTTGTTGTTGTTGCTGTTGTTGAGATTGATTGTTGAGATTCGATGTTGTTCGTTCGTTATTCGTTTGAATCGACAAACAATTCGAATCATCATTTAACTCATCGCTACAATCATTCAAAAGATTCATAAATAACGTAAAATATTTCAAAAACAGCTGAGATTTCGCTTCCATTAAATCGCCTCGATCGCTTTCTTCGGGTTGCAACGGAAGCGAATGAAGTAGAGACGCCACGGCTTCCATCGAAGCTTGATCTAATTCTCTCGTCAAATGTTGATATTGATCGACAACTAATTGCGATGCTGTGACATTGACTCCACTGGCAACAGTCACACCCGCAGCTGATTGTCCGAGAGCGTGAACTTGATTGAATTGATGTGAATTGCCCATGATCCAATCGGTGAGATATTCGACGAGTTTATTTCGAAATTTGATTTCCTGTCGAAAAGCTAAATCATCGCGTCGTTTCATCATGGATTCGACTAATTGACAAACACGGATTCGAATCGTGATCGCTGTCACACTCGTATCCAAATGTCGTGCATAACGAACGATATTCAGCACAAGTTGTTCTAAACTGATCACTGTAGCCAGAGGATTTTCATTGACTTGCTGAGGACCATTACGTCCGTTGGTGTTGGTCGAATTGGTCGTGGGATCGGTTGACGAATTGCCAACGACGGACGATGTTGCTGATGATGATGTGTTATTGGTGACATTCAGTGTATTCGATGAGTTTGATGTTGTTGTTGGTCCATCGAGAGAATTTTGTGTTGATTGTTGAGATTTATTTTCGAAAACTGATCGCATAATCACGATAACATTGTCGATAAATTGAGTATTCTGTTCCGAACAAATGACTTGCCCGTTGGAATCGAAGAATTTATCGACTTGAATTTTAATTTGATCGAATAGAATCGGATAACAAAGTGGATTCAATTCATGACCAAGTAAATCTTGAATATGTCGTTGAATTTGCAAGCCAAATTTTTCATTTTGACAAACTAAATATTTCAAACAATCGCCAATAAATTGCGTCACTGGACAATAATGAAGATCCGAACTAACAGGTTCCATCGATGTTCGACGAGTATCAGCGGGAATACCTTGAGGACCAGGTCGATTTTTAATAGGTAACCAAACGCTTCCTAAGGCACATAGAAATCCCGTCATATTTGCCCATTCATGAAGAACATCTTCGATATCATGTTCACTCGATTGAACTGCGCCAGCTCGTCTCTTGCCCAATTTAATATAACCTCCTCCGCCAGTAAAACTACTTGCTTCACTCGGTCCAACCGATGGTGAACTCGCTGTCGAACCTCCACTTCCATAATCATCAATTCGTTTCGGATAGATCGATAAATATTTGGCCAAATGTTGTTGATTAACAAAAGTATCGTACCAAGCTTGTTTATTTCCTAAAGTTGCATATTCAATTCGTCTTAATAGCGAAAGAATTTTCTTTTGCAGAGCATTTCGACCAGTTGTCACTATAGTTGTCGATGCAGCTGATAGTTCCATATAAATATTATAATTTGGTAGAAGTGCAAGAACAGCTGTTTCATCGAAACCACAACGAATATCAGCTTCGTAGGCAAATAAAGCAAAGCATGACATGGCTATTTTCACAGCTTCTGGATCAATCGACCAAAGATAAATAAAAAAAACGATTTCCAATTTAGTATGAGCATGTTTTGCGATGGGAATATTGGAGCCTAAATACGCATTATCTTTATGATGCAAAAGAAAAGCATTGCGTAGAACGAGAATTTCTCTTAACCATCTTAAAACCGATGTATATTCATAGATTTGATGCAGAACTAATTTCTGTGAAATTGAAAAAAGAACTTGACTTGAAATTGACCAAAATGTATTGATCGATGCTTCGGGATTCCATAATTCGATATTTCTTGTTTCATGTAAAACTAACAAAGATTCCATCGCAGCATGTGCAACATCAGGCATCATCGATGTGTCATGAACAAGCGAAACAAGTCCATTGATTAATTCAAATGTTGACATTTGTGTTTCATGATCGAGTTTATTTGGATTATGTAACATTAAATACGGATCGACAATGATCAAACGAACGATCCATAATAATAATTCACGATTATTTGGTCCTTCGTCATAAGCTAGACGATCCGATGTTTTGATTTTAAATGCTTGAGTGTACTGAGAACGTAATTGTTGAGGATTGAATAGGAAATCTTTCAATGTACTACTAACACCGGTGATACCAGATATTCTCAAAGGTGTTGTTGAAAATGTTGATGATTGTGACACTTTATTCAGCGTATCTGTAAACATATTTCTCAATTCACCAGCTCGAGAATAAACAATATCGATTTGTGGCCACCAAGCTAAACGTTTCTGTGTGATAATTCGATAGAGTGCTTTGACAAGAACATAATGAAACATAGCTGGTGACGCTAAATTCAAGCAAACTTTTAAAACTTCATTATTATGTGGATTCAATCTCAAACAAGCGAGAAAAAATTCGATCATTAATTCTAAATCGACATTGACTTTATCTTGACCACGTGAAAATGGTTTCGAAGGATTAAATAAAATTTGTTTTAAATCTCCAATAACTGATTGAACCATGACGAATAGAACATTATTCGAATCTTTATTATTAATATATGTTGCTGCTTTGCATAATTTAACAAACGTAACAACTGCAGCCGATTCAGTTCCGCCAGCTGAATGTTGTTTTCCTAATAATTGAGCGTGCAATTGTCGTTTTAATCCATCGATAAAATTCTTCTTTCGTAAATGTTCAGCTGAACACGGTCCACCTTTTTCTAACGCGTAAACTAATTCTTCGAGAATGATCGGACATAAAACGAGTAACATCATTTGTAATGGCCAAACGTATTGAACTTTACGACGATTCGATTCACCGAATGAATCGAGTAATTCAAATAATTTTTCACAATTATCACTTAAATCAGCATTTGGTCGTTTTTGTAGATCGGTAAATTCTTCGGGATAAGTATCCAACCAATTCCAAATAGCCTTCTCAACACTTTTAACTAATTCCGTATGATGAATTTTTTTCAATAATCTCCATTTTTGTACTTCTTCATTGAGAAGTCTTGTTAATTTGAGCATGTCAACATTCATATGTTGAATGAGATCAAGATCTGTAGTTTCACATGCTTCATCACCTTGTGCAATTAATGATTCAAGTCTACGAAAATAGAAGATCAATTTATTTGATTAAATCCTTAGAAAATCTCGGCTAATTTCAGTGTTAGATACAAAAAACAATCAAGTTAGTTAGTTAGTTAGTTAGTTAGTAGAGCATAATAATCCTAATCTTTATCTTTTTACCTTGACACAAAAAGAAAATAAGTAGTCTAATAAATTTCTAAATCTTAAATCTTCTTTTTTATAGAAAAGAAATGTTACCTTCGAACAACTTTGCTAAACAGTGTACTGAAATTATTGACACTTAAGGCAAATAGAACATTCGATGCTAATTGTCGAACATGTTGAACAGTCATTCCATCTCCCGGAACATTCAATAACTGAAAACAAAACACATCAGCTTGTTTTTTTGCTTAAAATTTTGATTGCAAATTACTTTACAAACAATTGATAATAGTTTATTAACATAAATAGCTTCATCTAGTCGACTTGTACTCAACTCTTTTGTCTAAACAAACTCAAGAAAATCATTTTTTTCAGAAACGAATATTCAATTTACATTTGCTAAACATTGTTCGACGGCATCGAGAACAATTAAATAAGACTCATAAATATTTCTCTCTTGATCGAAACCACCAGGTCTCTAAAATGAAAGATCGATTTGTTTCGATAGAATTATCGATTGATTTTACATTGCTATCGATTGTTTTCAAGATTTCAGTTAATCCATTGATGACAAGTGAAAATTTGAATCGACTTAACGTAATAATACATTCTTTATTTTGTTCTAAATTTAATCGCATTTGATTTGTCAATTCACCGCATTTAAATGGCAACTAAAACGACAATAACAACAAAAAACAATGGATCGTGCGTTGTTTTTCTCGATTTTGAATTTACTTGATCTTGAAATCGTTCGATCAACGCCTGAACCCATTCGACCGGTTTCGACGTTGACATCTTTGCTTTTTACAGATTTCTAGATAAAAAAGAAGAAGAAGAAAAATACGAGCAAGACGTCATCATTTCCGTTCGACTACAAAAAATGATAAGGAAAGATTTACCCAACAAAAGAAAAACCAAAGAATAAGAAGAAAATGTTCCCTTTTTTTTCCTGTTCTTTCATCGTTTTCCTTTTTCTCCTCGTCGTTTGCAGTCAGTCAATGACGTTGATAAATACGACACAGACTATCGAAGAAAAACATACGTGTAGAGGATGAATTTGAACCAATGAAAATCCTATTCTAAATAGAGAGATTGGACTTATTATTATTTATTATTTCGATTCGAATAAACATTTCGTTTTTCCGTCTCAATTTTAGATAAATTTGTTTGTTTTCTAAAACAAAACAATGATGGCTAATCGATTAGTTGCTCTTCGTGGTCAAGTTGGCCGTTGCTTTAGTACAACTGCAACTGTTTTTCAAAAATCCACAGCATCGGATGCTTCATCAACATTAGTTACGCCACCAGTCCCTGTCTTTGGTTTAGAAGGTCGTTATGCTTCAGCTTTATTTTCTGCAGCATCGAAACAAAACAAACTCAGTCAAGTCGATGCTGATTTTCAAAAATTAGATCGTGTCTTAACTTCAAATAAATCCTTTGCTGATTTATTCCGTAATCCAGGTGTCTCACGTGAACAACGTTTAGGTTTAATCAATGAATTGGGTTTATCTGATTTGACAAAAGCAACACTCGAAACACTTGTTGATAATCGTCGAGAAAAGAAATTATCGAAATTCGTTTCGGTTATGAACCGTTTAATGGCTGCTAATCGAGGAGAATTATTATGTCGAATTGTTACAGCGAAACCATTAGACGATAAAACACGTAAAGAACTTGACTCTGTTTTACAACAATTCAGTAAAAAAGGTGAAAAACTTAATGTTGAAACAACTGTTGATCCAACGATTATGGGTGGAATGATTGTTGAAGTTGGTGATAGATATATTGATATGAGTATTGCAAGCAAAATTAAAGCTTATACTGAAGTTTTAACAAGCAACGTCTAAAAGAACAGTTTATTTTTCAACTTTTCCTCTTTCTCCTCCTAATTTACTATTCACATTTGTAGTTTCTTTCTTCCATAGCCATCTTTTAGAATAAAAAAAAACAGAAAGACAATAAAAAAAAACATTCGACTTTTTCTGTTGAGCAATGACTACTCGTTATTGCACAAAAGCAATGCAATAACTCGAGAATATAAACTCCATCTGAGAAGTCGATTCTCATCAACTTTGAACAATGGTTGCAACTACTCGAGCTGCCTTAGCACGTCATTTAAAGCCAACTAAAAAAGTTAGCACACGTGTTGTCAAGAGAAAATCTCCGAAAAAGAAAACTAAATCAGTCGTACAAAAACCTACAACATCATCTTCGACGGTAGTATTCGAACGATATAATGAAGTTGCAGGTAGAAGTGAAATCAATGAAGCAAATTTTCACGATCGATTCGGTAATCCAACAGGAAGAGAATATGATCTGGGTAAAGATGGAGCTTTTCAAGGATTTAATGTCTTAATTGCTCAATTCTATTCGGATTTTCAATTCGATGATATAGCAATGCAAAAACCAATTTTAGAATTACAAACCAAAGGTTTTCAAGTTAAACATGTTAAAACAGAAAATGATTGTATTCGTGAATTAAATTCGAATATTTATCAAATCGCTTGGATTATTAGTACACTAACAATACAAAATGATACATTTAATCAAACTTTACTAGATTTTCATTCAAATGGTGGTTCAATATTTTTATTTGCTGATAATACACCCTATGTATGTCATGCATCGGAATTTCTTAATAAAAAATTTGGTATTACTCTTGATGGAGGTTATTATGGATCAAAGACAATGACCTACAAAGAGAATGGCCATTTGGAAACAGGATATTTTGGTCAACATGTCATATTTACAGGAATTTCAAATCTATTCGAAGGTGTTACTATTTGCCATCCGGTTTATTCAACATCGGAAAGTCGTGAACAATTTAACACAATTGCAACAGCAACTGATGGAAATTCAAGTATTGCTGTTTATGATCCGCCATCGACATCAACCGAAGGAAGATTATGTTTAGATTGTGGTTTTACGAAACTATATATCAATTGGGATTCAGCTGGGACAGCGAGATATATTATTAATGCTACTTGTTGGCTTTTAAAAATAAACACATAAATTCCTATTTTGTAATCTCTATTTGCTTTTTTTTTAAATAGTTTTGTTAAACTATTCTATGCTTTGTCTTTAAATCAATAATACGTCAAACTTCAAAAATCAATATAGAATTCTCTATTTTAATGAATTGTCGTTTTATGAGGAATATATTTTTGTTAAAACATTGCAAGTGGATAAGTTCTATAGAAAACAGTTTTACAAGAAAAAATGAAAAAAAAAGAATCGAATTATTAAAAGGCGCCAGAATCTTTTAATCCCTTGACGAATGCTCGTTCATGTTGTTTTAAATTTTCGATTTCATCGTGTATTTGTTTCCAACAATCAGCGAAACGATGGCGTAAATTTAAGAGTTGAATCTTCGCCTGCGGATCATGAAATTGAAAGCAAGACGATTGATATTGGCGTTGACCTAAAAATATATTTATATTTTAAAAATATTGCTTGTTTATTTTTTACCGCTTGCTCATTTTTTCGAAGTTGTTCTTCAGCCTAAAAATAGAACATTGTTGTTGAGATAAAAAAAGGAGCGCCCATTTTTTTTCTTTTCATACTGTTAATACTGCCCTCGTAGACATGAGCAACGTGGATTTTTTTCTCTCTTCTTTCTTCTATATTCTGTGAATCTACACGCACACAATGAGCTTAATGAAAAAACTAACTTTTTGTTCAGATATGTTTTTCTTTAGTATTCTCACCTTTTCAGACATCAGAAAATCTCCTAATCGACTGTAAACAGTTAAATCTATACCATTTTTTTTCTGTTCCTGCAGTTGCAACATTCGGTTGATCGGTGCCCAGATCTATCGATACGATTGTCCGTATTTGGTCATAATTTTGCCGCTTATGGACCGCACTATTAAGTAACCGGTCAGTATTTGCCAAAAATATTTGACACAGCAATACGGCATCGTATACGAGACCGTATATTCATGGTGCACGGCCGTATACATACCGTAATACCATTACTGTAGCTCCGTAATTCTGTGTCAAATATTACGGGTGTATTCGACTCTGGTTTATTTCGTAAATTAGTGGTTAACGACCGTATACGGACCGTATTGTTTGACATGGGCATATTTGATATCGATGAGAGCCTAGATTTTGTTGGTATGGATACATTATTGATGAATTCAAGTTTGTTTGAGAAATATCTATATCTGTGAATGCTCCAGGCATTTATACAGTTAAAGCAGCGAGTAACTTCGATATGACGTCAACAAGTGGGAGTGAACCTGTCCTTGTTCAATCATTCAAAACAGAAAATACATCAATCGAACGTAGGAGAATTGAACTCAAATATGAAAGTTTTCAATAAAAACACAAGATGTTTTGTTGTATTTTTTATAGAAAAAAAAACAAATTAGAACGAATGTGAAAGAGTTTCAATTTCGAAGGAATCATTTTTTTAGATAAAGTTTGTATAAGTAGAAGTTGTTTTTGATTATGCTCCTACAGCAGGTTGTATATCAGCAATATTACTTCAAGTTGTTGCTCAGAGAAATGAACAAAACGAATTAGAAATTCTTGTTGGTGTTATTTCTCTTGTACGACAACCTGAAATAGCTTGGCATTTTAATAATGATTATTGGCAAAGTAATAAAAGTCGAATTAAACGAGGCTTACAATACATCTTTGCAAGTGAAGCTAAAAAATGCTTGAGGGTGAGAGAGAGTTATCGATATCCAACGATCTTGATAGATGTCACTCGTACAACGATTCAAAAACTGTTTAATAAAGTATTCGATATCTCTCTCTCTCTCTCTACTTCACATTGCTTTATGTTTGCTAATATTTACATTAGCT
>ERZ778023.3901-NODE-3901-length-13626-cov-46.046275_pt1 | contig 13626 bp, 11 predicted proteins | sample MGYA00375753_ERZ778023 | MGnify/ENA primary metagenome ERZ778023 (study PRJEB29350, sample SAMN05389822) | bioreactor metagenome | isolation source: Ammonium sulfate bioreactor | place: South Africa: University of Cape Town | collected 2014-04-04 ...
AATCGTCAACTTTTTTGATAATCACCAAAATCACCGCGATTTTCACGACATGGGAAGGTTTTCGGGGTCAGGGAGTCCGAATCTGAGGTCAAATTTGAGGTCAAAGGTTAAAAAAAACATGGAATCAAGCATACAGATGTCCTGCGATATTTAAGGACTCCAACAGTGTTCATATACAGGTAACCAGATATGAAGAATTCAAATCTGTTGTTAGATTTACCAGCTTCAAGCTGAATTTTTTGAATAAATAAGTGGGTATTTTGCAAAAAGTAACGGTTTTCGATCAAACTTCACCGATAATAACCGAGGATGGAAAATCTGAATTCTTGGTTAGATTTTTAAAATTTGAAATTATATCTCTGATTCATATTTTGCTCCTTCTGTACAAGTCTTTTTCTGATTTCTTACTAAAATTTTGGAACAAAATCTGTTTCTAAAGCCGAGGAGAGTGATGACGTATCCATAGAGAGACCCTATTTCAGTTAGCTATTGACAATAAGTTCAACTAAAAAAATTCATTAGTATGAATTGGTGAATAATTTCCTCTAGTTAGTTCAACATGGGGATATAAACTGGCATCAGTCTATTTGGTCGAATTTCTATTGGTTGTGACCATTACAGCGCAATTGTGATCGTAATTACGTCGTACCCAGCGTAATATCTATAGATATATACATTATTACGCTGAATACGCCGTAATCGTGAATGTTTACTGTCCGTGTGATGTAATTATGCGTAATTGCGGCGCAATTTGTCCATTACGCGTAATTACGCTAAAATGCCTAAAAAAGAGTGAACATGGGAATTCCGTAACAACTGAAATTCCGTAACGGACGATATTTTCTTGAATAGCTTTGCTATGGATCGAGAAGAATAGATGAAATTTATATTAGTGTTAGATCTAATTGACTTCTATATATCGTATAAATTTCGAAGAGTTTACTTTTGTTAATGAGAATATATGAACGATACAATTTGACAAAATGAAACTCCGTAACGCTGGTCATGCCGATATAGAAAATAAACCCAATTAATCATATTTCACCAAATCATTCCTTTATTATTTTAAGGTTGTTGTTCAAGAACAGCCATGATACGTGGTACGACGTCAATAAGTGCAGGAGTCCAACATGACATATCATGATCACCAGCACAGCCAGATCCCATTGATTTTCCATGACCATAATCATCAAAATAATGTATAATATTCAATGAATTTAATACATGATGCATTCGAACTGTACATGCATATACTGTTTCTTCGACAATACCAACATTACCTGTATAAAGTGCAATATCCACTTGAATTTGTAAGAAAAAACGGTGGACCAAATGGACCCGAGCCCGTTTGATCGACATATTCATCTGTACTAAAAGCTGCTATTTGAACACGCCAATTAACTAAATCCAGTGCGCCAGAAAAACTTGTTACACGCACCTAATCCTCCCATAGACATATCAGCAATGGCTCGACCTTCTTTTTTGCTCACTGTACGTAGATTTAAATCGATCCAAGGTATTAATTGTTCATTATGAAATGTACGCCAATTTTGAGGCGCATGTTTTCCTGGATGTATCCAATTCGTATACCAACCGTACGGATCACCATTGGGTGTGACAGCAATAACGGATTCATTGGCAAGGATTTCTTGAACTTTACCGGTGCCACTTGTCCATTCAGTTGCATTTCGACCTTCACCATGTAAGAGAAAGTATACGAATCTCTTGATCACCACGTACTTGTTCCGATGTGACAATTAAATCATAGAGATTATTGTTTACTTTCAATACAGAACGTACAGTGATACCGCACCCGATACACATCCAAAAAAAATCAAAAGTAAAATATATTTCACGCACATTTTCTAACAAATCGATTACAATAAAACGAGTATTTACATATAATATTGATTATTTTGTTATTTATTGTATTAAATTGGACTTCAGTCGATACCATCCAGTTCAATACTTCAGAGAAATTCATAATCCAGTATTTAATCAAAATTCAGACGGATTACAGTTTGGTATGAATAATTTATGCGCCGATCTGTAGATTTTTTTTCTTTTAAATTGATTAGTCCGCATACGTTTTAATTAGAATTAATTGAAAAAAATCACTTTTTTTTAATTTAAACGTTCATTTTATACACCAACATTTTATCCTATGACAACTCCTCGATGGACCACTCCACCAGTAGTCTATATACATTCTGGTAAAGAAAAATATGTTAAAGAATTTTTATATTTTCTGTATTTGAAGATAATAAAGCTGGTATCATCATTGGAAGTATAATAGGTGGTACAGTACTGATAGTGATTGCACTATTTGTATTCTATTATACCTGTAAGAAATGTCGCTCTTAATTGCTCAATTGCTAAGGATATTATAGAAACTGTTATGAAACCGACATATTATACTCGTTTCACTACTTACAAACATTACTTTTGTATTCTCGAATTAACATTTTGAATTCATTTATTTAAGTATTTAATAAAGCTTTCGAAATTATACAGTTATTTACAATTTAGGAAATTATTTCTCCTATTTCTTTTTCTTTATACGAGTTCATTTCAAATTGAATATCTATTCGAACAATTTTTTTCAAGAACATTCATTTTCTTATTTTTCGACGATTGAAATCAAATGTATTTCTAATCACACGAATAGAGAAGAAGATATTTTAGTTTTTGTGCCATCTGGATATCTTTTCAATGCAACAAAGACGTTTGTTTCATAAGTGAATGCTAAATGATAATACACATTGTCGTCAAAATACAGTTACTAGTTAGGAATGAAATCAAAGCAGTCTCTATTATCTTCAAAACATCAAATTTGAGTGTTTTATCCGTTTTAGTACATTGCATGAAAGTGCAGGTATCACGAAGTTGATCTATTATCTAGGATTTATTAGGAATGCTGGAAATTCTAAATCAATATTAAGGGTGGGAAAAAACTGCGAATGATGCCGCGTTTTTAGCAATTTTTCTTTTCAGGAAACGATCCACTGTGATTTCAATAAATACAGTTTTTTTCTGAAGAATTTTGACTCTTTTAATATAGTGTGCAACTTTTGGCGAAAGAATCAGTCACATAGAATGAAAAAAGTTGACTGAAGCATACGCCTCTGTTCTCTTTCGCCGAAAGCCCATGTATTTGCACGCAGCGTACAAAATAAATATTTGACAAGAGAATAATGCATTGCATTGGTCATCATCAGTGGATTTTTTCCAACGTAGAAAAAAACGACGCAAAATCGACAAGCGTCAGTGCCGATGTAATGACTATTACGACGTCGTAATATAAGCCAGCAGCTTCGAAATTGCTATACTGTGCAATCGACAACACGATAATTAGATACTTTGATTAATCAAAGAAAATTGAGCACTACAGCTCGGCATAACCAGCGTTACGGAATTTCGTCTTTTTTGGATATTCTGCAAATGATGGTTTCACCACCTAAAACTTCTAAGTAATATGATGAGTATCCATCGATTTTCCGATATACAAGTAGTATTAAGATAGTCTATATTCTCAAAAGTCATCTAATGGTACCCTTCAGCAAGGTCGAAATTGGTTATTAGTTTCTAAACTCGCTCTTACCCTCTGTTTTCTAAACGAATTTTTCAGTACTTTTAGAGATCAGAAAAAAACTGGTCGCTGTATCGCTACTTTTTTTTGTTGTATTAAAACGCGATTATACTCCCACTGAAAAAGAGTGCCTTGGTGTGATTTTTTTCTCCGTAAGCAGAACTTGAGACGAAAGTATCTTTATTAATATATGAAAACTAAGAAATTTATTAACTCGCACAAGGTGAGACCGATAGTTTGAGTTTCGTAGACAAATCTAGATTAAAGCTAGCGTATAATTGCAGCTTTACTTCGTGCCGTATTTCGATTTCAATGCATTCAGATGTTGATCCCATTTTGGTTCATGAACCATGGATTTATCATGAATGACAGCATTAACAATATTCCTTTCTTCCTAAGTGAGCAAGGTCTTGCCAGAATTATCATCCATTTGACGATAGTGAGCTGCAGTACCGCGTTGTTCTGGACTAGAACTGCACGGATTTGGAGCCTGCAACAGAAAACATTAGAGCTTCTTAGTTTCGATACATTTATAGCGGATGGAACTGTTATTAAAAGTTCTGATCTATATCAACGAAAGCTGAATTTTACAAACAGATGCATTTGAAAATGAAAATAGAACAGAACGTTTTTATGTGAAGCCTTCAGGTTATACCAACACATTTTTTAACCCCTAATTGACAACCGAAGAGGAACTATGATGGATGAAACAAATCTGAAAATAATGTATGAATTGTCCGGGCTGCATTTAGATCTCACTATATGTAAACTGATCTGAATTCTGTAAGGCGGTCTATGAAATAAGCTCACCGGTTGATCCATAGAATAGAAACGATCCATCTTTAGATTAAACTGTAGAAGAAGATAAACACCTACAAAATAATGGAAAAAACTAAAATAATGGGACAGTATAAAATGAATTGACGACAAATACAACTATGTATGTTTTAACGTAAGAATGAAAAGTAGCTGTATATATACAATAATTTTTGTTTATTTTCATTCTGGACAGAATGAAACAACTGGGTTTTTTTCCTGACTGGGTAATTTTTTCGATTGCGTTTTTGAGTAAACGGAATGATGAGGAAAAAAACAGCAACAATATGAAACTTGACGACGTCTAGACCTAACCAAAGGGTAAAATATTTAAAATTAACCATGTATATAGCCGATACTGAAACATTGTAACTATCGAGTGTGCGTACCCCGTTTTCAGTGGCGTAACGAGGATTTTGGGCTATGCTGAATCTCGAGTATAAAGAATGGGTCCCATATAAAACTGATAGAACAATTATATTGGAGGCAAATGATGAATGTCTATGAACGGAATGTTTTAGTTTGCACTTGTAGCAAACAGTCAGCATTTCCTGCTCCCCGCCAAAGCTTTTCTAACGCTGTTTATAATATTCCGACTTTTATGATACCATAGTAGACTACATCAAAATTAGTTGACAAATTTTTAATTTCATGAAAAAATTCGCAACCATGAGAAAGTTATTGGCTTCAGAAATTCTGCTGCAGATTGCTAATGTTGTAGCAAAAATCCAAATTGCTATAACTTTCGGATGGTTGCGAATTTTTTCATGAAATTAAAAATCTGTCGACTAATTTTGATGTAGCCTGCTATGGTATCATAAAAATCGGAATATTCGAAACAGTGTCGGAAATGCTGACTTTTGACCGCAAGTGCAAACTAAAAAAACATTCCGTTCATAGACATTCATCATTTGTCTCTAATATAACTGTTCCATCAGCTTTATATGGGACCCATGCTTTATACTTGAGATTCAGCATAACCCAAAATCCTATCTGTCAAACTTATTTAATGAGCCTGTTTCTAAGCAATTAGCAATCGAAACAACAATCAGCAGCAAATCCTTAAACATTAGATTTTTCAATTGTACTGTCATAATTGTTCGAAATATTTTGGATTAAAATAAATCGGGACTTTTTTCTTTTGAGAATGAGGGCGTTAATATCTTTCTCTGATGCATTCACAAACGTTCAAAAAACTTTTCAATTCAGAAAAATTGTGTACAAATGGATAAATATGTTTTGGTATCAGATTATCACTCATGATAATGTAGTAGGATTGACTGTTAAACATTCAGTCAGACAAAAGAACGTGCTAAATTCTTTTCATGATTTTTTTAAATATTATTATAGCCTTTATGATGACAAATATTTGTTGAAAAAGAAAAAAAAAATCATTAAGTATTGAACATAGTCAACACGTATGAGTATTAAAATAAAAAGTTTCACTGACAGTCAATTATGCTGATTAAATACCCTTTTATCGTGATGTTGGTTTTTAATCTTTGTTCAGGTAAAAACGAAAAGATTTTTTCAATCTAAATGCATATTTTCTGACTAGATGCTGCATTCAATCAACCAAAGTTCAATTCATGCGCATCATGGAATACAAATGCAATAACACTTTGGAATGAAACTCATATTGGTCAACAACCTACTGGTATATTTATTAACACTGATAATAAAATTTATCTTACTGATCGACAAAAGAATCGAATCTTGATCTGGTATAATGAATCATTGATTTTCAATGAAAATATTTCACATAATTTGATCAATCCATTGAGTATTTTTGTCACAGACGATGATAAAATCATCGTTGACAATGGATATGCTAATGGAAGAGTTGATAAATGGATATTTAATAAAACAAAAAATGAACCAGTGATGTTTGTTAATAGCTCGTGTGCTGCACTTTTTGTTGATATCATGAATAGTCTCTATTGCTCATCGCCCAATGAAAATCGCATTTTTAAATTAGAACACAACAAGAGTATTCGAATACCGGTAAGTATAGCTGGCACTGGTTGTCCTGGACCAATGACTAACATGCTTGATCAACCGCATGGCATTTTTGTTGATGACGCTCTTCATTTATTCGTTGCTGATACTAACAATAATCGTATACAATGTTTTAAATCAGGTCATGTGCATGCAGTAACTGTAGCAGGTTTCGGTGCTACCATTTTCTTTCTATTAAACAAACCTACAAGTATCACGCTTGATGGCAATGGTAATCTATTTATTGTGGATAGTGGCAATCATCGTATAATTCGATCAATACTGAATGGATTTGAATGTATTTTTGGATGTTCAGGTATTAGTGGAACATCAGCAAGTCAACTGTATCATCCACAAATGATGGCTTTTGATAAAAACGGGAATATATTTGTAACAGATGTTAATAATCATCGAATTCAAAAAGTTATTCTTACTCGAAATTCATGTGGTATGTATATTTTTATGTCAGAAGTGAATAAGCATTTTGTCCTTATCCCAAAGAATATTTTATTTGACTTCGACGTTGAGATGTCACCAAAAAATCAAATGTATATAAGTATACTCATTGAATAGCTGAGCAAGAAAAGAATGTAAAACTAATTTTTTTTTCACTTTGGGAGTCAGCCTAAGAAATCGTTTTCATATTTTTATTAATACCAGTATGTCGATTAAAATCAATACGTGAGAAGCTATCGATTTGCCGTATATCAGCAAAAATGTTGCAACTACTACAAAAAAATGCTTGATGAACGTAAATAAGTTCAAAGTGAACTAAGCCTATCCCAGCTCATCTTTAGAACGGTGCTATTATTTTGACGTATATAGTTTGAGTCAAATGTAGCGCGTAGAATGTTTTAGTTACGGCTACTGAATTATAGCCGATCAGTTTCCATCATAAAAATAATTAATATGATTTGTATTTCTTTTTTAAATGTAAAACACATCCTTCGAGACTATGTTTTAAAATGACTACCAATAATCACACTTAGTGATGTTTCATAATAATATTTACTTCATATTTTAGCAGTGATTATACTGCCTATCATCCATATATTTTCTTTGAATATATAGTCTAAATATAAAGTTATTGTACCAATGGACTGTGCAGTGACAAACACAAAATAACAAATAAAAAATAACTTGAGTCAAATTAAGCAAGTAGTACTTTCACGAATGTTTCAATTTATTATATTACACAGTTTACTCAATACCTATTGAAAAGCGCCTGTATACCTTGTGAATGAAGATTGAGAAAGATTGAACTTAAAATTAATAAGTCAACATAGGAATAACTATCAACGATTTGCCGAATTTCTATAATAATACTTTTGCTTCACTGTTAATATTACCTCAAATCCATTTTCTTTTGAATAATTTTTCTTTCCGACGAGGAAACGAAAACTTCAACAACATCTACAACAACGTTGAGAATGACAACATCGACAATCACAAACGGTAATTGTCTAGTTAATTTCAAATTATGAGAAAAAAGTTGTAATATGGAGAAGAATTCTGAAGTCCAGTCAAATGTTCTGCATTTTATGAGAGGGTGTCTTTTTAACTTATGAAATCCGACAATCGGATTGGTCAACCTGAGTATTGCACGTGACTCAATATATAAAGATTTTATTGATTTAAAAAATAATATTTCAAGAAATTATATAGGATAATCTGCAGAACTTGAATTAGGATTGTTTTTCTACCGTATATGAATAACATAGCATCTGATTATTATTATATTGTTTGATTTCAATTTCTTCATCTAAATTGACTAAATATGTTCATGTTTTCAGAATGTCAATTACGATGTCAATCCGTATTATTACTTAGTGACACAAACACAGCAGTAGTCCAAAAACTAGTTACCAGTTTACAAACTGCTGGCTTAACAGTCGATTATGTATCGGGTGGAATCACAAATTATGATGGTGCTCCAGCTGCAACATCATACGGATCAATAGTTTTGATAACTGGTAATTCACATGAAATAAATATGCCAAGTAGTGGACAAACTGCTATTCTGAATGCCCAACGTAATAGTGGCACTGGAGTAGTGATGACTGAATGGGCTGCCAATCATGTGTTACATTCGAGATGGTCTATATTATCTCCACTATTATTAGCACCACGAAACGGAGGCGAAACCAAAATAATGTCACACACTTTGATTAGCAGGGGACATTCCATTTGGAAAGGTTTACCAACTAGTTTTAATACAACTGTAAAAATTGGTTACAGTAAATTAGGTGCATCTATTAATGCAACAGTGGTGGCGCATTCTTCATCGGCTAATACACCTGCTGTGATTGTTCGTCCTTCTTACGGAAACGCAGGACGTATCGTACAACTTGCACATGCTGGTCATTATTCTGGATTCAATTATGAAAATGACATAAATCTTGTAACAATGATGATAAATGCAATTAAATGGGCGTCTAAAATAATTTAATATTCTATAATTGAGTTTCATTGACATGTAAACTGAAATTCTTTGAGAACAAAATAAATGATCAGTAAAATAGATGAAACAACCAGAAAAAATATACGAATTACCAGTAAACGAATGAATGATCATTTTTGATAAATGCAATGAAAATTCGAAAATTACTAGTATATTATGTGAATTATCAGCTAGAATATTTTTTTAGCAGTACATAAAAACGTAACTAATTCATGTAGATGACCTATACGACAAAATTTATCCAAATTTATTAAGTATTCTTTCAATTATTGAATAGCATTATCCAACACGAAGAAAAGAAAAGATAGAAACACGTTGTTTTTCATTGGATACTGCCTGATCGTCGTTGTTTCTTTGATATTGATATGTCTACAAAAATATTCAAATGAGTTGTTAGATGACTTAAGAACTGCTAATATGTTAGGAATAAGTAATTGTTTTTGTATATCTTGTCCATATGAACGACGTCGAAATACTGTAATTTTTATATAGTTGATGGATTTCTCTGATCTTACGCTGAACGAAGCATAAATTCATCATTATTAGCATTGGCGTTTACAGAGTTTAATTGTTCGTTTTCTCCTGGCACTCGCACTTCATTTTTTTATTGAAAGAAAAAAGAAATGAAATTAGTGTCGAATAGCTCTGCCATTACATTGAGAACCTAATGGCGATTCAACATTGATTGTTGAACTATCTTCACTTAAATTCACATTGCCAACAATGGGTAATTTCGTCGAAAAACCACTTGGTTTCATAGCAGGTAGGAAAAAGGTCGACATTCCATCACATTGGCCTGCCAATTGGCCAGATATTGTCATGAAGAAATGAGCTACTTGTTTTACTTCCACTTGTTCAGTAAGACAACAACAAACTTGTCGATCGCACAAAGGACTAATATCATATGTACCAATCCAATTCGGTTCGGCACCTGAAAACAGATCAATCGAAGAAACATATTTTTTTTCTTGCTGACTTACTGACCATAGCTCAACGGCGCAGATATACTTAAAATAATCAAACCAATAAGTGTTGAAAACATTACAGAGTTTGTTTTTTTTTCGGTTTTTCTAAATACAGAACTAAAAAAATGAGTGCGACAATATATAGTTGGAGAAAGAAGCCATCGTAATGATTCGAACGCAATTTTAGGGATTAAAAAAAGGAGGACAAAAAATCCAGAGTCTTAGGCGACGAAGTAATATTCTTTTAATTTGTATATCAATGCGTCATATATGCACTGATAATAATAGAAACATATTTCTTTTCTCTTCTGTGTTTTAAACACAACTCTATTTATATAGAATTATAATGTGAACTGAGATGATGTTACACTGTAAATTTGATTTACAAAAAAGTAGGCCAACGACCTATTTTTCACGTATATAAATCTGTCGAAGAAAAATAAAGTGAAATTTTGTTCTGTTTTAGTTAAGATTAAGATAAAACTGTTGAGAAGAATTAGTCAATAGGATTATATGCTGAAAAATAAGTGTTATTTAAAATCATTCAAAGAGTTCTGAAATCCAAACTGGACGCTACTTAAACAACCAAAAGTGGACATTACACCCTCACCCTCAAAACAAACCATAATCATAAGAATTATAACTATAATTACTCCACTGATGCAATAAATCCAAAGACGATCAATCGCAAGTGAGTTTGGTACAAGTGTCATATCTATTTTCGAAAGTGAATTATTATCACGAAGCTTGTTTCATCGAATATATAAAGGTGAAAGAACAATTGTGAAATTCGAATTATTTTTTTTTATTGATTTCCTTTTTCTAAATGTAATGCAAGATGGACAATAAATAACACGGCGATAAGAAATTTCAAAGTTTCCTTTATATGTCAACCACATGACTTCATTGGCATTTATCGATGGAAATGTTAGTATAGTAGTGTATGTAATCGTTCGAATTCTTCTCATCATCATAAGTATAACCAGAATTAGAATAGACTTTTTTCTATTTTAATCATGATGTTCGACGTCATTTTGTAATGGAAAAATTTCTTAACTGTTTGCATTGTTAATTTGAATTTTCGCCGAAATCTTTATCAATGTTGTGTTTTGCTATCTTTTATTCTTATCAGATATTTGCCTATATAAGTTAGTTAATTTTTAACGAAATTTGAAGCAGAAAATGATGAATCTATGTAAAAAAATTTTCTTTTTTCTTACTTTCGGTATTCTATGTGTTGAAGCTGATAGTGATAAATCAGTATTAGTAAATATTTATCCTGGCTTTGGTTGGGATGATCTACGATTTCTTGATTTGAGTCCCATATTTGATGTGTCAAATTTCAATAGTTCAATACAATATCAATCATGTATCGAAATACTTCCAGTTTATCATAATAAATTTCTATTAGATTCAACTGTTATCGACATGTTCGATGCTCGATCGAGTGACTATTCATCAAATTTATTTATTAGTGGTGGTGGTAGTTTCTGGAAAGTGAGTGTCAAAGGTTCATATTCACAAGAATATCAATCATCAAAGAAACAACAAGGCGAAGAAAATACAATAGCAATTCGAAATCAAATTGAATACATCATGTATGATGTTATTCTTACATCAACATGTAAATTAAATCCACAAGTAAAAAAAACTCTCATTGACATATCAAGATATCAAACTAGTGATCAAGGCACAATGGCTAAATATGCTGCTCAATTATTTATTAAAATGTATGGTACACATTTTACAAGTCGTTTGAGTCTAGGTGGTTCCATTGTTCAAGAAGATCATATTAAAAAGTCGATTTATTATGAAAATAATTTTCAAACGAAAAAATATCGTGCATCAGCATCAGCTTCGTTCTTATCAACATATAAATTATCAGCAAATTATGATTCAACATCGACAGATGCTAGTATTCACAATTTAACAAAAGAATTTACTCGAAAAGTTATTCGAGCTAAAGGCGGAAAATTAGATTTATCGAGTGGAGCTATCGAAAGTTGGCAGGCATCCATTGATTCCAAGCCTGCAATTATTCGACGAGCAATAGAAAATATAACATCATTCATTCAATCGGATAGAATTCCTGAACTATCTGAAATTGAATTGAAAAATGTTCGAGATGAATTGAATGCTGCCATTGAAACATACGTTGAAATGAATTCATACAAGGGTTGTATGGATCGAACTTCACCTTCATTCAATTGGCTAGCTAATGTTGATGATGGTGCTTGCTCACCTGCAGAAAAAAATTCCCAATTTGGCGGGTTTATTCGTACATGTACGGAAGATAGTCGTATAAGCCAGTAAGTAAATACATGCGTACATGTGCATATTTTGTTTTCAAGAATATCGTTACATAATTTAGAAAATGTAATCAATATCGACTGAAAAATTCTTATACAGGCATCGAAGAATGTCCGATAAATTTCGATAAATATCTTCTACGTCAAACAATTCAAAATGAAAATATATTTAAACATGAATGTCGTCGATGTAAATTTTATACGAGAAGATGTTGTAATGATATTTTTGTTGGAGTTGGTCAACGTATTATAAATTTCTACGGTTGTAATAGTCGTACAAGTCAATTACGAGCATCGACTGGACTTCTACAAATATCTAATAGTTATGTCTATGGTGGTTCGTTTACAAACGATAAAAACAATCCTGTAATCGGCTACAAAGGCTGCCCGAATGAACAATTTCAAACAGTATCAATAACCGACAATCTTCGCGTATGTTTAAGTGAACGAATTGCAGATACTGACGGTCTACCACATTATGGAGGTATCTATTCATGTGATCAAGGAAATATTGCATATCAAGGCAAGAAAAAAGAATGTCCAACTGGCTATAGTTCTTATGTAATGAATGCAATCGATGAAAACTGTCTATTATATGTATGTTTGAAATTTGATAGTTTCCCAGAAATTCGACAATTACCATCCATCGTTTTACCACCATTCTTTTCAATTTCATTACCAAATCAAACCACTAATTTGACTGTTTCATATTCCGAAGATACAGACACAGATACAATTACAGAATCAACAACAAAAGTACCTGAAGTGAAACATGATAGTTTTACATACGGTCTATCGATTGGTGGTGTTGCTATCGGTGTACTTCTGACAATCGCAGTCACGTTTCTTATAATTCAAAATAAACGTTTACAAAATCAAATCAATCAACGTAACTATATACCAATACAATAAACTAACTGAACACTTTTCATTTTTTTTATTATCTGCGAAAATATTTTCTACATTAAGAAATAAAATGCATCATAAATTGTGATTCACAAGGAGGAGGGTTTTATGTTAATTTTTGTTTTCATGTATTATACTATGTGACTAGTTAGATTTCAGATTGCAAAGAAAATGTTGACAAATACATTACTTGCACCTCTAAATATAAGTCTCGTGTTTACACCAATTATTCTTCTCCAAGGTCATTCTCCTATTCACTTTTTAGGTACTAGGTGCCAGCGATTACCTCCTTGAATATCATTATTCAATACGAAGAAAGATAGGAACACGTTGTTTTTCATTGGATACTGCCTGTCTATGTCTATCTATTGACCGAGGTCACCAAATAAGTATAAAAGACATTGTGAACTACTATTCTTTTCTGTATCTCGCTTGATGGAAGAAAATATCGATCATCGTCCTGTGAAAAGACCGAAAATAACTCATGAACAAAGTAAAATTTAATTTTTCCTTATTTGAATATCAGCGGAATATATTATTTGAATTAATATGATATAGATTGTTATTCTACATTTGAAAGTC
>ERZ778023.3911-NODE-3911-length-13598-cov-61.492653_pt1 | contig 13598 bp, 20 predicted proteins | sample MGYA00375753_ERZ778023 | MGnify/ENA primary metagenome ERZ778023 (study PRJEB29350, sample SAMN05389822) | bioreactor metagenome | isolation source: Ammonium sulfate bioreactor | place: South Africa: University of Cape Town | collected 2014-04-04 ...
TCACGTTACCGTACCCATCGACCGCTTGTCCTACCGTTTTGTTTGTTTTGGACGCCTCGTGCGATAGCGACTCAATGGCGCCGTATACCTACGCGCGTCGTTGTACGCGAGAGAGCGAGAGTGAGTGAGCGTGTGACTGTCGATGCAGCCACGAACCAGCGCCACTAGCACTTGTTGTGTGTGTACATATCCCGTCGTCTATCCTTCTGCACCCTCTCCCTCATCCAAATGACCTTACTCTATCGATAGTATCGTTGCTGCATACTCAATCTTCGCCTTGCTAGCTCTCCCTACTCTGCCTCCGCTCGTCACCGCCGTATTCTTTCTGTCTGTCTGTCTGTTTCGTAACGTCATCATCATCATCTTGCATCATCCCGATCAGTGCCAGCGACTCGGTATCACAACCCTCGCTCGACTGCCACTGAACCTCGAGCCTTGCCACGACAACCGCCTCTCGATTCGACACTCGCTTGCTTGTTTGCTGGCATGCATCCTTTGATGGTAGCCCATCATTGCTGCTCCCTTGTACTCTACATTCGTTCGCGCTTGAGTCGATGCCTTCTTCTTGCTGTTTCGTTGTCGTTCGTCGTGCATCACTGCCCCTCTCCAACTCTTTGCTGGTTCGGCTTATCCGGCGTGCGTCATCGTACTCAATGATGTTTGGTTACCAATGTATGCTCCCTCAGTATTCACGTACCGAGACCAAGGCCATCTCGCTCGCCCGCCCGCCCGCGCGCTCCGCTTCACTGCTATACGAGTCAGGAGTGCAATTTCAGTGTTTATTCCGTATCCAAGAAGGAGTAAACGAGAGTTGTAAGAGCAAAGTGCATGTAGCTATGCAAGGCACTGCGAAATAGCACACCTAAATAATCAACAACGACGAAGACGACGAGGAGTACGATAGATAGATAGGAGAATCCAAACAAACAAGGAACACCACCAACCACCACCAAACCAAGGTAGCGAACAACATTCTGTGCTTAACTAACAAGGCAGCGTGCAGTGGAGTTCGAACAAACTAACCAGAACGAGAATAAGGAGAAAGAGTAAAAGAAGAATATCAAGTATAACGCGATACGCGATACACGCACACACAGAGGCGGTATCGCGCTTCAACGAGCTGACGACGAGCAACCCTCTAGTGCGTGGTACCGGTTGTCGAGAACAGGCACGAAAAGTGCTTGGCCATGCTGTCGGTGCGGCCTTGCTTGGACAACATGCTGGCCAGCACGCCTTCGCGCTGCGTGATACTGTAATTGTTTGAACGCGCTTCGAGTGCTTAGTTGACTGCCTGATGGTATTCGTTGGCGGCGAGCGCGTCTGCAGCAACGATAACGTACGGCGGAGGGACCTTCTGGAGCAGCAAATGAGCGGCGTTGATGGTCGTGATACGAGTCACGTAGCCAAGAATGTGCTTGCTGACCACTACGTTGTCGACCAGCGGTCCAAGTGCAATATCCTGAACGGTTGTACCACCAATACCGCCAGCCAGCGGTGTCAGCCAGGAAAATCAACTCTACGAGCACACGCACTCTCTCGCATACCGTATTGGCTCGAATGACCTTGATCTGATACAATCGACTCGGAAGAGGGTGAATCACAATCGTGACAGCCATGTCCAGCTTGAGCGCAGCACTATTGTATGCTTGCAAGTCCTCGACCCACACAATCGCAATCTTTCCGAGATTCACCCCGTCGTGTGTGAGTGACATTAGTAACACCACCACCATCGCCACCAAGCTCGCATGAGGCGCGCTTTTGCGACCTACCTTGGCTGCCGATATCAAGTGCTTAATGTAGTTCAGGTTCTCGGACGGCATCAGAGAAGCGACATGGAAGATGACCTCGTCGCTGAACGACGCAAAATACGGCGCCGTCGGTCCTGTGATGCTCGGCACCAAGCCACCCAGGTAGCCCGTGTGCTTCTCGACCTCGATTTGCCAGCCGATCGACTGAATAAAGTCGTTGTAATCACTCGAGCATTGCGAGTTGCAGAGAACCTCGATCTGCGTCATCTGACCCGCTCGAACGTACAACACTCCCACTGAAAATGCTCGTCGTCTGTGCCACCATCACGATCATGATCAGTTCGATGCCATTATTCTCTCTCTATCTCTCTCTCTCTCTCCTTCTGCGTGATACGCACGAGCTAGTTTCGTCCAGAGTATTCAACCACGAATGGGTGTTGATGGGATACTTGGCGAATCGCGAGCTACAGGACGCACATGATTTCCCTCGTTACCACCGAGTAACCTTTTCCTCGACGAATATGGATGGGAAAGCATCGTACCAATTCTCGATCGAGTTCAATCCAAAGTGCGTCAGGAACAATCGAGACGACGTCGAATCAAGCGGCGTGACATTCTTGGGGTATTGTGGTCGAGCAACCGCGATATCCACCTTGCGTCTATCGTTATCGGCATCTCGCCGTCAGTCTCGATCTCGAGGATACTACTATTGCACTATGCTCGCTGGGAAGCATACCCGAACGACGTCTTTTGAAGGTAGTCCTCCTCGTGCATCATCAGTTGCTGTGCAGTACGAAAGAACTCTTGGTGCCCGTCACGGTCCTCGGGACCCATGATTCCCGACAGCTCGTCAGCAAATTGTTGGTCGAACCTACCGATGAATGCGCAGCAGTGAGCACAGGATCCGAGAAGGACTACGACGGCCACATGCTCTTGTTGTGCACAAGAGAGAGAGAGAGAGCGTGCGCAGCATATGGCTCGTACGTGTTTTCGGGCAACGCGTCGGGACCCGTGACCTTCTCAGGCGGCAGAAACGTCGGCTCATCGACAAAGTAGTTGACATTCATGCGCCACACATAGCGACCGCCAGCATCGCGGAACACGCCAACGAGCTCCGTGCGACCATTCTCGCGTGTGAACGGAAGCAACGAGATGGTGTTGCCGTTGAACATGTACACGGTCTTGTCGGACTCCTTGAGGCCAAACTCTTGCATCACATCCTCCTGCATTGCGCCATCACGTTCATCAGCTTGCCGCTCAGTCTGTCTCTCTGTCTCTCTCTGTCTCTCTCTCTCTCTCTCTCTCTCGCGTATCCTCGAACGTACCTCAACTTGAAGCGCCGACAACGAAGTCGGTCCAGTGGGCGTCGGGAATGTGCCATAAAAGTTGATCAAGGTCGAGAGCAAGTTCGACGCTGCGATCTTGATGCCTTCGGTCGGCTGAAGGTACTGCTGCGCCTTCTTGTCGGTCGGCTCGACGTCCAAGCGACCAGTGATACCAATCTGCGCCACCTCGAGCACCGCCGTCAAGCATGCTCGATTCCATGCCAGCCACTGTCCAGCCATTGCCCAGCTGCGCATGGTGAAAGGTTAGCACTCACACTCACTCGAGAACCTGCCTCTCTCCCGCTCGCTTCGGCGTACGCAAGGATGGTGTTAAAGGCTGCGACGATCAGCGGCTCGTCTTCGAGCAAGTCACGACCAGCACCACTCATGCACTTGCTCTCGACATATTTACAGGTGGTCGAAACGATATTGGCGGCGAGCTCCTGGAGAAGCGGTTCGATGATGGCGCGACGCCCATGCATTCAGTGTAAACAACAGTGTGTTCGCTGTGTGTCTCGTAGTGTGTGGATACGTACAGCACGGTTATTGTGTCCAGGATAGCGCTCGTACATATCGGCAAGGTTGTACAAACAAGTCAACGCAACAAAGATCACCGACGGGCTCCAGCCTCCGACAACAATCTTGTCCAGCACCAAGCCAATGAAGCGCGACATAAACTCGGCATAGCCCTGTGATATTCCGACAGAATGCATACAATCAATTGACCACAATCAAATGGTGAACGACAGCTGCCACGGTGAGGCCGAGAACATACAGTATCAATGTTCTCAAAGATAAAGATACACGAGGTCCACAAGAACCATTCGCGGTTCTTGTTGTCCTCCTCGGTACGAAGGCCCTCGAACAACAGCTCCTCCAAGTGCGGATTCAACTACTCGCCAGCGCTTGTCAGCTGCCGCTCTCGTGGCCGCGCAGTTGGCGTTCTGGTGTGAGTGTACCTCATCGAACGACGTCAAGGCAGGGAGCTTGTTTTGTTTCTCGGGGACCGCCGATTGGAACTTGACGCCGGGATAGTGGTTGGGCAAGCACACCAACGTGGCGAGCATCTTGATGCAGGCGCGACGGAGAATCACCACCGGCGTGTTGTTCTCATCGAGCACGTTGGAGGTCTGAGTGCCGCTCGGCGTACGCAAGCCACCGAGAATCACTCGACCGATGGCGTTGACGAACGACGGAATCAGCACATTCAAGCCACGGTACTCGCACAAGAACAATGGGCTCGACTTTCGCAAGATGACGCCGAGCAGCGATTGTTGCTTATGAGCGAACGCCTGAGTTCAAGACCAAGTGAGTGAGGGAATGAATGAGTGAGTGAATCTCTTCGTCATTGGTACGTACCTCCTCGATTCCGCGGTAGAAGCTCGCCAGATACAACTGATGGTAGTTGGTGTTGGTCTTGGTACAAAAGATGGTACACAGAGCATCCAATGCCTCGACCTTTCCTTTGTGATAGCCCTCCTAGATGGTATTGCAATAGTTGTGTGAGTATCAATGGCTTCTCCAGGAGCGAGAGAGAGAGAGCGAGCTAATACCTGATACGTGTGGATCGCTTCAAAGAGCCACCCACCGACGATCGCCAAGATCGTGTTACCATCAGGAGGCTTGCAAATCGATCGGTCGGTAGTCGATGCGTTCAATCGCAAGAAGGAAGCTGTGGACGATTGTACGTAAGCGAACCACATGCACTCGACTATGAGAGAGAGAGAGAGAGAGCAACGTACACGCAATGGTTCCAATGCCCTTCAGCGCGTGGTAGTAGTTCTCGGGGTTGGGAATGTCCTCGAGACGGCGCAACAAATCTGTCATCAAAGCAGAGCAACAAAGAATCAAGGAGAACGACGATCGCGACGATGACGAGAACGACCAAGCTTGGACGGTGGATGGCATTCAAAAGGATACGCAGCAAGTGATACCAGCAGAACATGACGTATTCGTCTTCCAGTCGCAACGAGACAGCGGTACTGTTTGATCACCGAATCAAAATCAAGAGTGAGGCACAGCTCGCTGGTTGAATATTGAATGGAATGGAATGGATGACCGATTGGTTGATCGAGGGCACGGACCTTCCAGTGTAGGTGACGGTATCCGTGCCGGCCGAAGGCCCACAGATCAAGCGCAGCACTCGATTGGTGACGGCATTGCTGGGGAGAGGTCAACGAACCACGCATCAATAACGCTGACACAACTGCACGAACCCCGATCGAGACCAAGTAACTCGCTCCCGCTCCAGACGGAGGCCGAGGCGGGAGTGAGTGCTTGCGGCTCTCTCTCACTCGCTCTCACACATACCAGACATTGTTCCATTGCTTGATGGTCGACAAGCGATGCTTCCAGCCTTGAATCAAGGTCGACAGCTCGGCCCAACGCTCCTCGGATGTCGTGCGAGACGTCAGCCACAACTCGAAGAGCGTCTGTCGCATAGGATCGATGTTCAGTGGCGGCTCTCAATGGCTGAATGTCCATCATCGCGTGCTCACTCGTACATGGAGAATGTTGTCGGTGAGGTCGTCAGCGACCTTGTTCTCGCCTTCCTTGATGCTCAGCATGCTGTCGGCGACACCTAGCCGTCCGATGTGCGGTCAGTGATGATTGCCGGTGCGGCACTCGCGGGTGGCGCGGAGGCATTCGGTACCGAGAGCGATCTTGATGAAGATGTTCCAGGTCGAAGGCACGAACGTGGCGCCCAGTTTACGACCGACATCCTGCCACAACTGCAAGACATCGTTGCAGATTCGAAAGTGGATCGCATGCTCCTCGCTCTATCGTGATTCGCATTCACATTCATATTCGATCGATTTCGATCGTTCACGTTGATGTGATAGATTCGATTTGGATCGATTGGATGGGTTCAGAGTTAGAGCTCGTAATACACCTCGCAATCGAGGAGGCCATCCCCATCCCATATCTATGATCATCTCGATCACGATCTCGAACACGATCTCGATCATGAACATACCACAGACGAAGGATCGGACTCGCCGTAGTTGCGCGGCGTGAAGACCAACGACAGATGCTTGAGCATCTCGCGGCAGAAGAACTGGTCGTCATCCTGCAACGGCGGAGGACGCGAATGGATATCCAACAACCAACGACGATAGATACGCACGCTGCCTTCGATGGTGCTCGAGGCCGTGAGCGGCAGCGACAGCGCCTGGCCCAGGATCTCGAGCACCACGCGCAGATGCACGGCGGTCGAGAGCGCCGTGCTCTTGACCTCGTTCGAGAGCAACACGCGCGACACCGAGTTGGCTAGCTCGATCCTCGTGGAGATCGGGAACTGAAGGAGCACTCCCTCCTCTGGGTTGCGAGAGTGGGAGAGTTAGTGCGTGGGCTTGGGGGTCGCGATGCCGTGTCGCACGGCGGCGAAGCAGTACCATCGTTCGGATTGAGGAAGCTCAGGTTCGAGTACAGATGCGGCAGGAAGAAGGCCATCGTGGTGGGCCTCTCGAGCTCACTAGCTCACTCACCTACTCACTCACTGTCGCTGGCAGCAATGCGTGTGGGTTGGGCTATCTCGTGCGATAGACAACCGCGCAGCGAGCGAGCGAATGAATGGCGCGAGGCAGCGAGCACACTGTGCCAGACGTACGCGCTCCCTGAGGCTATCTACCTACCTACCCGCCCCCGACCTACCTACCAACCAACGCATCACCACGCCACACTATTCAATTCAACTCATTTATACGCCAGGTGCTGATTTATTTCAATCATATCCGATGCAGTTGCGAGCCAGCCAGCGAGAGCGACGCGAGAGAGAGAGCTGCTTCACTTCCTACTCAAACGACACACGTAATGTCACGCACTGAAGCTGGTGAGCCATCTCGCAGCAGCATCATCATCATCAGCCTGCAGCTTCCCCTTGCTCTCCTGCTTCATCTTCTTTGGAGTTACAAGCCCTCAGTATCTTGAAATACCAGAGGCAGTATCGAGTACTGCCGCTGTTCACGAGGGACGGATCATCGTCGAGCTGCAACCGATCTCCCTCCCTCCCTCGCTCCAAATCTCCCGCCACTCACCCAAACATCCAACCACCTCGTCTAGCATGCAGATATCTCGTTCGTGTATCGCGTCGTACCTCAAGCAAGCCATCGATATCTCGCCGCGAGCGAGCAGCAGCGATCGATCGAGCAGAGAGAAGAGGAGCAAGAGACTGATCACTCGATGGCGGGCTTTGAGGGACCTCAAAGGTCTATCCCCTCGGTAAACCTACCAAGAGCTCCCGAGCGACCTTACGCAGTGTCGGTAATTCGCTGACAGTGATTCGATCTACTATAGAGGCGCGCAATTAGCCTCTCTCCGTCTCTCACTTCGCTCGTTGCTCGCTCTCGCTCACACACGCTCGATCGCTCGCGTTCTCTATCGACGTACACGGCGGCCAGCGAGGGGATTGTGAGTAGGTGTGGATTGGGCTCGAGCGGCGATATGGCGTTTCGCTTGCAGGCGCCGAGTGTTCCGGACTTCAATCGAGTGGCGTTGGTGCCGCCGGTGGCCGCGTGCTCGGATTCGTCGCACGGCCACTCGCATGGAGGAGGCGGCGGTGATCACGGCCACTCTCACGGCGGTGGTGGCGACCACGGCCACTCTCATGGCGGTGGCGGCGGGTTCGGCGGGCCAGCGCCAGCAGCAGTAGTGCCGATGCCAGGCGACGCGCCGCAGCCGGTCGTGTTCGGCGCCACGACCTCGCTGCCGAAGCCCAACCTCGACCGCGAGTTCGGTACCGAGGACCTCCACCTCTCGTCAGCGCGCATGGGCGTCACCAAGGATCCTCCCAAGTACTGGGCGCATGTGTCGAACCAGCTGTTGAACCAGGGCCTCGTCAAGCAGCGCGGCCAGCTGGTCAAGGAGGCCACCGACGAGAACCCCGAAGGTCCGTCTCGATCGAGGCCCGCCGCTCGATCTGCGTGTGTGTCAGCGTGGCGCCGATCCACGAGCGTCGTAGCGATGCTGACCTTGGTGTGTGTGCGTGCGTGTGTGTGTGTTGGATGGTGCGCTGGTACAGCCAAGAAGGACATCTTCTTCAACACGATCTTTGGCGACGTGGACGGCGTGCGCGCGGTCGTCGAGTCGGGCGTCGACATCCACCAGGTGGACCTCAGCGGCTACCAGCCGATCCACTACGCCGCTCGTCGGCCCAACCTCCCGATCCTCAAGTATCTCGTGTCGTGCGGCGCCGACGTCGAGGCCGTGTCGCAGAACAAGATCCAAGAGACGCCTCTCTTGATGGCGGTCGAGGGCGGCGACCTCGAGCTCGTGCACACGCTCGTGTCGGCCGGCGCCAACATCAACGGCGTCAACGCCGGCGGCTTCACGCCGCTGCACTACGCCGTGCAGCGTGACCAGCTCCTGATCCTCGTGTATCTGCTGCACAACCACGCCGACACCGAGTTTCGCGATATCTACGGCAGCACGCCGTTGGCGTGGGCCGCCTATCACACCAACGTCAAGATGGTGCAGCAGCTCCTGCGCTACAACGCCAATCCGATGGCGACCGATCTCAAGGGATTGACGCCACTTCATTGGGCCGCTGCTCGTGGACACGTCGAACTCGCCGTACGTCATTCGATGCCTCGATTCGATGCGCCGCCCATCCACTAACTCGCCATCGCTCCCGTGCAGGACATCTTGATGCGAGCTGAGCCAGCCGCTGCAAGTGTTCGAGCTCATGGCGCCGAGAATACGACGCCTGCCGAGCTGGCGCGTCGTAATCTCTTCATCGAAGCGGCGCTGGTACTCGAGGAGATGGAGGGCAGAACCTCCAAGACCTGGAGCATTGCTGTACGCGAGCCATCGATCTCGTACTCGATTCGATGTGATCGCTCTCTCGCTCACTCGCTCACCCGCTCGTAATGCATAGAACCAACTTGGTCTGGTGACGACGCGTGAGGCTTGGACCTACCTCAGTCCCTATCTGCTGGTTCCTGCTGCTACCTGGTTGTTTGCGCTGCTACCACTTTGGCTTGGCGTCTTAGTGCTGGTAGTCCTCCTGACGGCCATCGTTCGTGCGTTCGGCTTCAAGCTGTCGTACTCGGATCGCAATCCCATCTTGATGGGTGTGCTCCTCGGTTCCTACACGATCAACATCCTCCTTTACTTTACTCGCATTCTTGCTCGTACGTCTCGATAGGTGGTGTCATCTCTTGTGAGATCGCTCGCTCACTCACTCACTGGATGCTTTGGCTGTGAACCACAGGAACGTACATGCACGTCGTGCCGACGCTCATCTTCTGGATTGGCAATTTTGTGTTGGTCGAGTCGTATCGCCAGCTTGCTTTTTCGAATCCAGGATTTATCGAGGCCTCACGTGCCGACGTTATGGTTCGTTGCGACTCATTCGCTCGCCTTGTCGCTACCTCTCCTGTTGCTCACTCACTCACTCACTCACTCATTGCTTGCTACGATCGTAAAGTCGATCATCGAGGACATTGGAAATGGAAGGCTGCCGACAGACCTATGTCCCACGTGTTTGTTGAAGAAACCCGAGCGCTCGAAGCATTGTCGTGATTGTGACAAGTGTGTACGTCCTTGTATTGCGTCGTTATCGAACGCTCGTGCTTCCTCGACAACAGCCACGACTCACGCCGTGTATGTCGTGCGTGTGAGCAGGTATCGAAGATGGACCACCACTGCCCGTGGACCAACAACTGTGTCGGACAGAAGAACATGAAGCAATTCTGGATCTTTGCGACGCTATCGCCCATTCTGCAACTGGTGTTCTTCTATCTATGTCTTGCATGTACGATGCGATAGTTGCAAGTCACAGTCTGGCTCTCTCTTCTCTTCTCACTCGATACACTCGTGGCTAGACTACATCAACCTGCCGTCGGCGCGTACAACGTGGAACAACTCCTACTACTCGATCTTTTTGATTCTCTACGAGGACGAGCCTTTCCTTGGTGTCACGCTCCTGTGGCACCTCGTCAACTTTGTGTGGATCACCTACACTGCGTTCGTGTGCAACTACCACGTGCTCTTCAACGTCACCACCAACGAGAGCTGGAACTGGCGCCGCTACGAGTGGCTCAAGGACCCCAACACGGGCGCCTTCTACAACAAGTACGACAACGGCCTGGTGAGCAACTTCCTCGAGATGTGGTACGGCACGCCGAGCCATGCCGTCGGCGAGCCGCTCCGCTCGTTGGCCGCCTCGCGTACCATCGAAGATCCGGCGGAGGTCAAGATCGTGTGAGCCATACCACCACCACCCCCTCCAACCTACTCTCACAAACGCGAAACGAATAGAACGACGATATATGTTCGATAAACTGAATCAGACCACACATGACACGATCGAATATTCGCTATTCGCTATTCGGTTGGGTGGATTCGGGGAATGTGGCACAGCAGAGCAGCCGCTGTTGCTGCATTCCTTCATTCCTTCCTCTTCCCACTGCTGCGCGCATCATCTCTCTCCCAACTCGCTCTCTCACTCACGCAGCTCTCTCTCTCTTGATCATGGGTCTATCTCGCTCCAAACCCGTGCCTCAGCCATCTGCTGTCGTCAAGGATTATCAATGGGATGCGTTGCCCAAGCATTCATACCATCAACTGCCCGAGACCGAGTTCGACGACTTTCCGATCGCCGACGATGCTGGCGCGGCGTCGGTCGCTGCTGCGTACCGCATCACGTCGGACGATCTACGAGCACTCTATACGCTTGACGAGCGTGCGCACAGCGTCTCCAAGGCGCTGTTAGAGTCGATCCAACGAAGCCGCTATGCGGTGCTCGTGTTGGGCGACGACGACATGCATCTCGTGCGCGAGGGCTTCCGCATCGCCAAGGCCTTCTTGGAGCTGCCGACCGAGCGCAAGGCCGAGATCGCACTGCCGCATCACGAGTCTGGCCGTCGCAATCGATTCTCGGGTTACTCGCAGCTGCGCTTTGATAACTGCACCGCTCGACGTGTACGACGCAAGCATCTCATCCATTTCGAATGATGGCTGTCGAATCGACACCTGCCTGACTCGCTGGCAATGATTAGGATCCCGAGGAGCGCGATGTGTTGCAGCTGCGACTGAGCGAAGAGAAGGACATTGCGTGGCCCGATGAAGAGTTTGAGCGTATCGCTCGAGCACTCTATCAGTCTCAGTTCGATCTCTCGAGTACGACGACGACGACAATGCTCGAGCATCTGTGCTTGAATCTCGCTCACTCGCTCACTCGCTCGTTGTTGAATAGCGGCCATGCTGCGGGCATTGGCATTGGCCGTGAACGCCCCCATCGACTCCTTCGTCTCCAAGGCACACCCGGCCGACCAAGAGTGCTCGCCATTGACGAGCGAGAACACCAATCTGTGCTTCTTCCGCTACTACGATTACAACATGTCGTACAAGCAGACACAGCGCTGCATGGTCCATCAAGATGGCGGCTTGGTCACGTTGCTTCCTCGGTACCGTATCGCAATGTGCCGCCTCGAACCAATCCCCCACTGACTGACTCGAGATGCTCGAACCACCATGACGATAGAGCGACGGCACCTGGAGTCGAGATCTTTGACTGCGAGAATCGAGTGTGGCTGCAGCCGGAGCGGTTCCTCGAGGAGAACGAGTGCCTCGTGTACTTTGGCGACGCGCTCAACCACATGACACGCGGCTGCGTGCCGGCTGCCATCCATCGCGTGGTGCGCGAGCCGCAAACCGAGCGCTTCTCGATGCCATTCGAGATGAAGCCCATCAGCTCGGCCATCATGGCGGTCGACGCCGAGTTCCCGGCAGTGACCGAGCCCTCGAAGCTGATGCGCGTCGGCGGCCCGGGCAGGTGCTTCTTGACCGAGCCGCCCGAGTACGATGCGATCCCCTTCAGCCAGCTGGAGATCCGCAAGACGTGGGAGCGCGTCGAGCGCTCGGTGGCTCGTGCCGATGCGCACGCCGAGGCGCAGTTGCACCTACAGCAACAGATGAAGGAGCTCGACGAGTCGGACCACAATGGACCCGACTTGTACGAGAGCACCGGAACTGACATGGATGCCTAGATTGTGAGCGTAGTGTGCTTGCTGTTCGACAGCCAGAGCATCCGTTGGGACTTTGAGCGTCCTTTGCCAAATACATCCTCTCCATTATGACATATGCATGGTCGACCGTTCAAACATTCGAGAGGAAGAGCGAGTAGGCGATTGCAACCAACAACGCAGCGCTGACAACCCACCAGCTCAACTGTCGAGGTTGTTGCTGTTGCTGCTGCTGCTGCTGCTCGTGTTGAAACCAATCAACGACACGTCGCATTGCTTCCTCGGGTGGCACCAATGGCTCATAACCCAGCACAATTCGTGCCTTGTCAGGCTTAAAGTAATGTGTCACTCCAACCTGACAAGCGAGTGTGAGTGTGGCTCAGGCATCTCGAGTCTGACGGCAGGTCTTGTACCTTGCAAACCTCGGCTCGAGTGAGGGGCTGAAAGTTGTAGATTGGCGATACGATGTGATGTACAAGCTACAAGAGAATCCGATAGATAGTGAGTGTGAATGCACGGAATCAACCGTGATAGTGTTGCTGCTGGTGGAGCACTTGGCGGTACCTCGATCATGAATGCAAGATAATACATGAACAGGAACGGCAACCGTAGACGCGGGTAGCTGTACCCGAGACCGAGTAGCAGCGGTCGAAAGAACTCAAAGTTGTTGATTGGCTGACAGTCCGAGATGAAGAATGCCTCGCCGTTGACGAGGCCAGGTGACCACGGAGATGATGAGGATGAGGATGGGGTCGATGGAGGAGATGGGAGGTCGCTCGAGAGGAGCTTATCGACCGCGAGTAGGTGTGCATGAACGAGGTTGTCGACGTAGACGAACTCGACCAGCGAGTCGGGAGAGCCGATCGTGAAGCAGAAGAGACCTCGACGCATCAGAGCCACGATGCGAGGGAGATGACGCTCCTCGGCTTCACCGTAGATACCAGCAGGTCGAATGGCACAGGTGCGAAGGGCTTGAGCGCGAGTGTGTGAGGTGTCTCTGGCGGCTTGAAGCACGAGTTGCTCGGCGATGCACTTGGTGCGCGAGTAGTAGTCGACGTGTTGGTGGTCGGGCACGTATGGCAGGCGCTCGTCTTGATTGACGAGTGGCCTGCCCGAGAAGCAGACGTTGGTGGTCGACGTGTAGCATACGGCCTGCACGCCGAGCTCGTTGGCAGCGTCGAGCACGTGTCGCGTGCCATCGACATTGACCGCCATGACCATGGCGGTGTTGAGCATATCGCGGCCGCTCATGCCGAACGACGCCACGTGGAACACGGCGTCGACGCCTCGCAAGCCACGTCGAACGGCCTCTCGATCGCGCAGGTCACATCGCTCGTACTCGGTGCGCGTCTCGAACAGTGCGTTGAGCGTCTCGGAGCCAAGAGGCTTGGGGTCAAAGGCCGACGGCGCGTGAGGTCGTGGCGCCATGACGTCGAGTCGTCGCACGAGCGTCGCTCCGTGCGCCAGCAGATGCAGCGCGATTCGGTGGCCGACATAGCCACAGCCGCCCGTGATGGCGAACGACCGACCATGGAGGTTGGGATAGCTTGGTGGTGGTG
>ERZ778023.3920-NODE-3920-length-13550-cov-57.446462_pt1 | contig 13550 bp, 5 predicted proteins | sample MGYA00375753_ERZ778023 | MGnify/ENA primary metagenome ERZ778023 (study PRJEB29350, sample SAMN05389822) | bioreactor metagenome | isolation source: Ammonium sulfate bioreactor | place: South Africa: University of Cape Town | collected 2014-04-04 ...
AGACTTTCAAATGTAGAATAACAATCTATATCATATTAATTCAAATAATATATTCTGCTAATATTCAAATAAGGAAAAATTAGATTTTACTTTGTTCATGAGTTATTTTCGGTTTTTTCACAGGACGATGATCGATATTTTCTTCCATCAAGCGAGATACAGAAAAGAATAGTAGTTCACAATGTCTTTTATACTTCTTTGATGACCCCGGTAGGTAATCGCTGGCACCTAGCACCTAAAAAGTGAATAGGTGCTGGAGAAGTGCTATAACCCTCTCCCAGTTTAAAAGACCCCCTATATGAAAACATTTTAAAAATCTAATAAAGCCAATAGATTTTCTGCTTCGGTGAAAACTGTAGTTTTTTCGTTCTGTTTGCACTTAGTTCATATTTAGAGGTGCAAGTAATGTATTTGTCAACATTTTCTTTGCAATCTGAAATCTAGCTAGTCACATAGTATAATACATGAAAACAAAAATTAACATAAAGCCCTTCCCTTGTGAATCACAACTTCTGATACATTTTATTTCTTATATTAAAACATTCTCGTGAATAATAAAATGAAAAATTTTCAGTTAGTTTATTCTATTGGCGTATAGTTATGTCGACTGATTTGATTTTGTAAACGCTTATTTTGAATTAGAAGAAACGTGACTGCGAGTGTCAGAAGTATACCGAGAGCAACACCACCAATCGATAGACCGTATGTAAAACTATCATGTTTTACTTCAGATACTTTTGTTGTCGATTCTGTAATTCTATCTGTACCTGTGTCTTCGGAATATGAAGCAGTCAAATTAGTGGTTTGATTTGATAATGAAATTGAAAAGAATGGTGGTAAAACGATGGATGGTAATTGTCGAATTTCTGGGAAACTATCAAATTTCAAACATACATATAATAGACAGTTTTCATCGATTGCATTCATTACATAAGAACTATAGCCAGTTGGACATTCTTTTTTCTTGCCTTGATATGCAATATTTCCTTGATCACATGAATAGATACCTCCATAATGTGGTAGACCGTCAGTATCTGCAATTCGTTCACTTAAACATACGCGAAGATTGTCGGTTATTGATACTGTTTGAAATTGTTCATTCGGGCAGCCTTTGTAGCCGATTACAGGATTGTTTTTATCGTTTGTAAACGAACCACCATAGACATAACTATTAGATATTTGTAGAAGTCCAGTCGATGCTCGTAATTGACTTGTACGACTATTACAACCGTAGAAATTTATAATACGTTGACCAACTCCAACAAAAATATCATTACAACATCTTCTCGTATAAAATTTACATCGACGACATTCATGTTTAAATATATTTTCATTTTGAATTGTTTGACGTAGAAGATATTTATCGAAATTTATCGGACATTCTTCGATGCCTGTATAAGAATTTTTCAGTCGATATTGATTACATTTTCTAAATTATGTAACGATATTCTTGAAAACAAAATATGCACATGTACGCATGTATTTACTTACTGGCTTATACGACTATCTTCCGTACATGTACGAATAAACCCGCCAAATTGGGAATTTTTTTCTGCAGGTGAGCAAGCACCATCATCAACATTAGCTAGCCAATTGAATGAAGGTGAAGTTCGATCCATACAACCCTTGTATGAATTCATTTCAACGTATGTTTCAATGGCAGCATTCAATTCATCTCGAACATTTTTCAATTCAATTTCAGATAGTTCAGGAATTCTATCCGATTGAATGAATGATGTTATATTTTCTATTGCTCGTCGAATAATTGCAGGCTTGGAATCAATGGATGCCTGCCAACTTTCGATAGCTCCACTCGATAAATCTAATTTTCCGCCTTTAGCTCGAATAACTTTTCGAGTAAATTCTTTTGTTAAATTGTGAATACTAGCATCTGTCGATGTTGAATCATAATTTGCTGATAATTTATATGTTGATAAGAACGAAGCTGATGCTGATGCACGATATTTTTTCGTTTGAAAATTATTTTCATAATAAATCGACTTTTTAATATGATCTTCTTGAACAATGGAACCACCTAGACTCAAACGACTTGTAAAATGTGTACCATACATTTTAATAAATAATTGAGCAGCATATTTAGCCATTGTGCCTTGATCACTAGTTTGATATCTTGATATGTCAATGAGAGTTTTTTTTACTTGTGGATTTAATTTACATGTTGATGTAAGAATAACATCATACATGATGTATTCAATTTGATTTCGAATTGCTATTGTATTTTCTTCGCCTTGTTGTTTCTTTGATGATTGATATTCTTGTGAATATGAACCTTTGACACTCACTTTCCAGAAACTACCACCACCACTAATAAATAAATTTGATGAATAGTCACTCGATCGAGCATCGAACATGTCGATAACAGTTGAATCTAATAGAAATTTATTATGATAAACTGGAAGTATTTCGATACATGATTGATATTGTATTGAACTATTGAAATTTGACACATCAAATATGGGACTCAAATCAAGAAATCGTAGATCATCCCAACCAAAGCCAGGATAAATATTTACTAATACTGATTTATCACTATCAGCTTCAACACATAGAATACCGAAAGTAAGAAAAAAGAAAATTTTTTTACATAGATTCATCATTTTCTGCTTCAAATTTCGTTAAAAATTAACTAACTTATATAGGCAAATATCTGATAAGAATAAAAGACAGCAAAGTCATGAAAATGAAAGAAACAAAACACAATACTGATAAAGATTTCGGCGAAATTCAAATTAATCTCCTGTATACTGACTCTTTTTTCGTTCTGACAGAACGCAAGAAGACAAATAAAAAAACCACGCTCTCTCTCTCTCTCTCTCTCTCTCTTTCGTTCTGTCGATCAATATCAGTTGCATATATGTTCTCCCTAGTCGAACTTTTTTTTTGTCTTTCTTGACCTGCACAGGCCTCAAGATGTGTCCATAGCGCTTGATATTCTTGATCAAGAAACTCAAGAAATTCATGCGCATGCCAAAAGAAGTTCGACTAGGGAGATCATTACTATCTGAGAGAATCTATGATTTTCATCTAATAAAATTAATTTTTTATCTTATCATCATACAATGTAATAAAATAATAAATAATATGTCATTATTATCAACAGTATTATTTAATATTTGAGATAATCATACATTTAGAAATACAAATATTGAAAATAAACTTATTCTGACAACTATATTTTATTGAATCATATATCGTATTTGACATAGTTTATTATTCATATTCTATATATTCCCATTTAAAGAAGGAAAAAAAGCTAAAATATGATGATATCTTTTTTATTATTAAATTGGTTTTTATGGCCAATAGTTAAAACTCAATTTAACTTGTATAATACTGATGTAACTCTTGATGTTGATCGTTTACAAATTCATTGTCTATATTTATACGATTGGTTTCGTTTCCATCTTTTAGAAAAGTCGGAATTTTGTCTTAGTTTAACTAATATTAGTGGTCATATATGGAATGATAATTTTATTAATATACGTGATAGAAATTTTACGTTTAATGAACTACGTCAATTAAAAATAACTTCAAATCAACTTCTTTTATGGTCTGCTACGATTGATTTAGTAGAAAAATATCAATATTATATTGATTATCAGAATAATTCTTATCTATCAGAAGAAATTTTTTTTAATTGTACAAAACCATGGTTTGGACCTCGATGTCAATATTCTCTTGTTTGGAGTGAAATATATTCATTTGAAAGAATCATTCAAGAGATATTGGCTAAAAGATTGACAGATACTTCTTCGAATACAATTACTAATGTTACATGTTATGTTCATTTGAAATGTGATCGTGGTGGAGCAGGTTTATGTCTCGATTGGCGAGAAGTATGTGATGGACGAATTGATTGTATAGATGGAGGTGCTGATGAAGCACAATGTTTTGAATTAGAAATGAATGAATGCAATGAAAATGAATATCGATGTCATGATGGATTATGTATATCCAAAGAATTTTTAGAAGATGAAAATATATACTGTCTCGATAGATCAGACAGACAAAAAGGGAATTTAATTGGTTCTATATTTGACGGTAGTATCATATTTGATTGGAAATTTTATTCATGTAAACCAGGTTATGAACAATTTTCTTGTGGTGATGGACAATGTGTAGCAGATTTTGATCAATGTAATAATACACGACATCTCATGTTGAAAGAATCTATAAGTATTCAAGGAAATTTATCATACACTTGTTGGATGATGATGATTTGTCTTACGAAAATTCTCGATCAAATTAATGGCACATCATGCAATCAATTTCTACAATCAATTCATATCAGTGATTATTTAGAGACTTATGAAGATCTTATCCAATTTCCAATTGTTCCTGTACTTTTTGGTCATATACGTTTTTTATATCGTTTGAAAGGAATTACTGATTTGAATATTGATGTATCACTCACACCCGATTACATATGTTATGATCAGCAACTGTGTGATTTTCTTAAACCGACATATTTTCATAAAAATTATTCTTGTCGAAAAAGTCATGAATTTGATTTTAATTGGAATATAAAACCTAAAAATTGGACATCACTCATACAAGTAGTTGAACGATATTTTCGTAAATGTTTGACACGTTATCCAAACAACAAAAATTATTCTCATCATCCATCATTATATTGTTGTAAAAATTCATCAAAATGTATTTCGAAACATCGAATTCTTGATAGTATTTCAGATTGTTATCTCAACGATGATGAAGAAGAACAATTCGAACTTAGTTGTTTAGTTCATGATATATTACGTTTTAAATGTAACAATGAAAATAAATGTTACTCATCATTATTTTCAGAACAAATATGTTCATCAAAGAATTTACGTACATTCAATGAGATATATTTTCAGGATATATGCGATCGACATGTTCAAATATTTCCTATAATAATTAATGAACAAAATTATACAGATGAAAGTGAATGTGAAGATTGGCCATGTAGTAATATTAATACACGATGTGATGGTTTTTGGAGTTGTTCTGATGGAAAAGATGAAGATAATTGTACAAATCAAATTTGTCCTACACGTACGTTTGCTTGTATATCTCGATACAATTACAGTTTAATATGTTTATCAGCAAATCAAGTTGATGATCAACATATTGGTTGTCTTGGAGCAATTGATGAACAACAACATTGTCGAAACTATGATTATCTTGATGAAACATATCCTACATTTCGTTGTTGGGAAGATGATAAATGTGTGTGGGTATATGATTTGTGCAATGGAAAAATTGACTGTCCACATGGAGATGATGAAACATTTTGTGAAAATCATTACAAAAATGGAATATGTTATGAAAAGGATGTTGATAATCGCACTGAAATGGAGAATGTTCTTTGTTTTAGTGAAAATATAAGAAGACTTTCGTTTTCAATAAAATCATCACTGTTTTATTCTACATCTGAAAGTCGAACAATTCAACATACACCTCAGCGTTCTATAGAACGACATAGTATTCCAAACTTCAGCAATAATGCACCTTATGATCATCTATGGTTATGGCGTTGTAATCATGGTCTCTATGTTCGTCACTGGCTGGGAAATAATAATTTCGACTACAAATGTTTTTGTCCATCAAATTACTATGGAGAACTATGTCAATATCAAAGTCAATTAGTTAGTTTTACAGCTAAAGTGAGATCATTGAATGCTAGCATTATTTATGCAATTATTGTCACTTTAATTGATGATAGTGATGATCATCAGGAGATTAATTCTTATCATCAATTTTCTTTTCGAATTTCCTCTACGTATCGAGACAGTATTAATGCATATCTTACTTATTTAACACAACCTAATAATAGTTCGAAGAATTATAGTGTACGTATTGAAGTATTTAACAGAATATCTTTGACATATCTGGCAAGTTGGCATCTTACAATTCCTTTTTCATTTTTACCTATCTATCGCATGACTATTACTTTATATATACCCACTCAATCAGCAATTACTCCTAAAAATTGTCCATTGAATTGTCAAAATGGTGATTGTAAAAAATATATCAACAAAGAAATGTTTTTTTGTCGATGTTATAGAAATTGGACTGGTAATCAATGTAATATTCCTATTGATTGCAGTGATTGTTCACCAGATTCAGAATGTATTGGTAAAATTCATAATCGATCGATATGTGTTTGTCCTCTTCTTAAAAGTGGTCCACGTTGTCTTCTTACAATTTTATGTTCACAAAATAAATGTTTAAATGGTGGCCAATGTATCGTGCATAATGATGGTATGGACAAACTTGGTACTACTTGTATTTGTCCAGAAGAATTTTATGGACCAGATTGCGGATATCAAAGAGAAACTCTTGAAATTTCATTTCATGAAATAAAAATTCCATCGTTTTTATTAATCTATATATTTGCTAATGTTTTACATAGACATTTCGATGCATCAAATATCAAAGTAATACCTCAAAAATTGACTATGTTTCAGCGTACAGTATTGGTACATATTGCACTACCCTTCAATATGGTTTTTGTTCAAATTAATGACAATTATTATTTAACTGTTCTTCTAGATTTAGACATTAAAAATATCTCCACGACAATTAATTCCAATCAACGATGTGCATTCATTAATGAAGTTTTAAATGGTCGATTAGTTAATTTACATGAAATTCGACGAGTGAAATACTATCATCTTATATGTCAGACTCATACTCATTTGATATGTTTTTTTGATAAACCTTATATGTGTCTATGTACTACTGAGCATCAGGCAAGCTGTTTCAAATTTGAAGTTACTCCTCCAAAATGTCTAAATAATATTCATTGTTTGAATGGAGGTGAATGTTGGCAAGATCATCCCATTATTCCAGCAATAACAATATGTACTTGTATTGATTGTTTTTTTGGTGATAGATGTCAATATTATGCAAAAGGTATTGGATTAACATTGGATGATATTTTACGTTATGAAATTCGATCAAATGTATCAATAAATAATCAAACAGTATTAATAAAATGGAGTTTAACATTAACAATGATTATGTTTACTGTAAGTTTAATCAATAGTATTCTTTCTATATTAACATTTTCTACAAAACAATCAAGAGATGTTGGTTGTGGATTATATCTTCTTGCATCATCTATAACTTCTCTTCTTACAATGATTATGTTTACAATTAAATTTTGGTTTCTTATTTTAACACAAATTAATCCATTAATTAGTTATTCGATTCATCGAGGAGGTTGTAAATCAATTGAATTTATACTTAAAATTTGTTTATATTCTAATAATTGGTTAAATGTTTGTGTAGCTTTTGAACGATCAATAACTGTATATAAAGGAATTCATTTTAATAAAATATTAAGTAAATATATTGCTAAAAAAATAATTTTTATTTTACCATTATTAATTATGATTTCTATTATATATGAACCTATCTATCGTGATTTAACAGATGATAAAGAAGAACAACGTTTATGGTGTGTATTTTATTATTTACATTCAGTTCATATTTATAATACTATTATTTTATTTTTTCATCATATTATACCATTTTGTGCGAATCTTTTTTCTGCTTTATTCATTATTTCTGGTAGTGCTCGTCGACGAGCAATACTTCAAAAACAATATACTCATCGACAACATTTACAGAAACAATTCAAAGAACATAAAAATCTTATTATTAGTCCAATAATTTTAGTCATTTTAGCATTACCTCGTTTAATAATTTCATTCTTTTCTGGATGTGTAAAAGTATCATATAATTCATTATTATATATTTCGGGTTATCTTATTTCATTTATACCATCAATGACTATTTTCTTTGTTTTTGTTCTTCCATCAGACTTTTATAGAAAACAATTTAAAAAATCAATCAATTTTTATTATCAATAAATATATTTTATTTTTTTTATTTTAAAAAATTATAAAAATTAATTAAAAAGAAAATATATTTGATATATTTTATTAAACCATAAATGTACATAACCAAAATCAATATCATGATAAATACTTCAATCAACTTTATTATAAGTATCTTCTTGTGCAATATCATCTTTAATATATTTATTTTGATATACTTTACATGTTTGTTTAATGATCAATACATTGGTCTACATGTGCACGATTTATCTCGAATTAAGATCTTTTTCAAGACAATTATATTGTGATGGATGATGGAAGAAAATCATGTTCAGTTGAAAGATAAATTATACGAGTACCATAATCACCCCTAAATATATATTGACTTAGAAACCTATTTTAAAATCTAAGAGATAATTTACCATGATGATCGAAATTCTCCAGGTCCTAGTGCACGACTTGGATTTTTATCACCTCTCATAAATGCATTCCATAATACTCTTGTACCTCTTATTGCATAACGAATATCATCAATATGTAATACAGCTGTTGCATTATCTATTTTAACTCTTGTTAATGCTCTATCTATTGTAGATTTAGTATCTGTTTGAATAGGTGATACACCCATATCATCATAAGCAACAAGATGTACGAAGATCTCGAACAAAGAAGTCCATTTTAATTACATGTACTTATAAACATGATATTACGTCTTTCACTTAAGAAAAATTAGTAATAAAATTCGATCAAAACTTTGAATTTTCAATGAAATCTATTCGAAATTAAATGTTTTCAATCTAAATTCGACTGTTGTTCTTAATTATATAATAAAATTTTCTCATTTTTTATTCTGAATTCTAAAGAAAAAAGTTTAATTTCGAAGTTTTTTAATTAAATTTTTGTAATTTTCATCAAATTCTAATTTTAATTTTATTTTTAAATCAAAAAAATGCTAAAATTCTCTCGAAATTTTGCGAATTTTCGGTTACATTAGACATTTTTTACTTTGTTAGGAAAGAAAAACAAATATTTATAGAAGAAGAATGAGTCATTAGAAGTCATGGGAGAGGAATAGAATTATCAAAGAATAGATGCAGAGAAAGAGACGTTTTTTTAGATTTTAAATGATTTCTTAATAAAATTAATTTATTTTGTTCTTCAATTCGAGATAATTCATCTCAAATTTTGATTTACTAATTGATTTTTATTAAATTTCGACATTTTTATGCTCAATTTTTGAATCATTTTTATAAATGGTATAAAATCAAAGATGGATCAGAAGGAAGAGTAATTTGATTTTGATTAAATAATTGGATTAAAATCAAAATAAATATTTCTATTTTGATCTTGATGTCATTTTTGTTCTCATCGACTATTAAATAAAATTAAAAATAATGATTTTGGAAGAGAAATAAGAGTTTGACGAGTTGTGAAATTTCTTTTTCTTTTTTAATGTCGTCTGTTATCTTTCGAAGTTTATCTATAGCTTCATCCAGATTTGATTCAGTTGTTGTTGAAATACAAATCAAATCTATTAATAATAAACAAAATAAAATAATCTATTTATTCACATCAAAAATATTTCTACTGATAGAAATGTTTCAAGTGCTTATCATATATTTTTGATAGGATATATTTCTAATGATATAGAAAAACAAAAGATTGCGAAAGGAAAGAATATAATAATATTGTATATATTAGTTTATCTAACATAAAAGGATATTATAGTCTAAGAATTTCTTTCGTATATCCATATAGATGTATATCGACTTCAGTATAGTTTCATATATCCCAAATTTTGAAGATCTATCTATTTGTCCAAGATGAATATTAAAAAAAAAGATCTTTTAATAGATTCTATGATTAATTTTTTTGTAGAATACTATTTGTTTAAAATTTTCTTCTTATTTTTTTTTCGAGTTATTTTGATATCGTATATGGTTTATATCTAGTGATCGATATTGCTAAGAAAAAAAAACAGACACAAACGTCCATATCTTGAGCTGCTCAGGCTGATCTAAATGTTACTTTTGCTTTTTCACAAGTTACACAATTAGCCTTGTTACCTGGTGAAATGAAATATTTATCTCAATATTTAAAAATAAATAACTCATATGTTTATATCCAGTTATCACATCTTTTTTTAAGTCTAACCATTTAATCTCATTTGTTCCATATTATTTGATATGTAATTTAATTAGTTATCTCTTCATCGCATCGTATATATAAATTCATTTCTTTCTTAACAAACATCAGATTTTTTTCTATTTCAATCAATAGAATAAAATATTTCAAATGAATAATCGATTTACTTATTTCTATTCCAATTTTATCAGTCAATCAACTATTTACTTTATTCTATTGATGAAATCTTTATCTTTGTCAATACAATCAATTATTGTTATGTGCGTATGCATTTACTTACATGTATTATTAACCTGATCAGTGCATCGCGTCCTATTTCTGTATTCAACAAGCAACAGAAAAAGAGTTTTTCTGTAGACAGGCTCGCACACTTCTTTGCTAATATGTTAATAATCTTTATTTTCATTTCACAAATAAAAAAAAACATCAATTACAATTTCTTTTTAACAATTTCAATACTCTCTTTCACACTTTTAATATGCGGATGATTAGCAGGCAGTGAACGTTGCCAAATATCCAAAGCACGTTCATAATATTCAAGTGCTTTTTTGTAATCGGTGATGCTTTCGTAAACAAAGCCGATATTGTTGTAAGAAGTAGCCAAATCAGGATGATTTGCAGGAAGAGTTTTTTGATAGATTTCAAGTGATTTTTCATAATATTCAAGTGCTTTTGAGTACTCGCCCATACTGTCATACACCAATCCGATGTTGTTGTAAGAAGTAGCCAAACTTGGATGATTTGCAGGAAGAGTTTTTTTCTTAATTTCAATTGATTTTTCATAATATTCAAGTGCTTTTTTGTAATCACCCATACTTCTATACACCAATCCGATGTTGCTGTAAGAAGTAGCCAAACTTGGATGATTTGCAGGAAGAGTTTTTTTCCTAATTTCAAGTGATTTTTCATGATATTCAAGTGCCTTTGAGTACTCGCCCATCTTGTCATACACTGATCCGATGTTGTTGTAAGAAATAGCCAAACTTGGATGGTTTGCAGGAAGAGTCTTTTTCCCAATTTCAAGTGATTTTTCATGATATTCAAGTGCCTTTGAGTACTCGCCCATACTGTCATACACCGATCCGATGTTGTTGTAAGAAGCAGCCAAATGAGGATGATTTGCAGGAAGAATGTTTTTCCTAATTTCAAGTGATTTTTCATAATATTCAAGTGCTTTTGAGTACTCGCCCATACTGTCATGGATCAATCCGATACGGTTGTAAGAAGTAGCCAAATCAGGATGATTTGTAGGAAGAGTTTTTTTCCTAATTTCAAGTGATTTTTCATGATATTCAAGTGCCTTTGAGTACTCGCCCATCTGGTCATACACTGATCCGATATTATTGTAAGAAGTAGCCAAACTTGGATGATTTGCAGGAAGAGTTTTTTTCCTAATTTCAAGTGATTTTTCATAATATTCAAGTGCTTTTGAGTACTCGCCCATACTGTCATGGATCAATCCGATACGGTTGTAAGAAGTAGCCAAATCAGGATGATTTGTAGGAAGAGTTTTTTTCCTAATTTCAAGTGATTTTTCATAATATTCAAGTGCTTTTGAGTACTCGCCCATACTGTCATACACCAATCCGATGTTGTTGTAAGAAGTAGCCAAACTTGGATGATTTGCAGGAAGAGTTTTTTTCTTAATTTCAATTGATTTTTCATAATATTCAAGTGCTTCTGTATATTTTCCTTGATTATATTTGATTCCTCCAAGTTCATGAAATAAACGTGATTTTTCATAATATTCAAGTGCTTCTGTATATTTTCCTTGATTATATTTAATTGCTCCAAGTTCATGAAATACACGTGATTTTTCACCTTGATTAGTTGTTTCTTTCAGTAGTATTTCATATAACTCTTCTACTTTGTCAAACTGTGCCATTTCTATCAATAATTTACCAAGTCGAAGCCATCCTGTTGCTTCTTTTGTCTCTTCTTGCATGTTTTCAGTAAGTTGTTTTAGTTGTGGATCATTGTCACTTGTTAATGTTAATTCCACTTGCCAAAGTCGTGTATTTCCATCTAATTGTTTCACTTTTCCAATACGAAAAACTGAATGCATGGAGAAAAGAATTTCTTCTTCTTTTTTATAAGCACTTAAATCTTTAACGTTGGCAAAAGGTGTACCTGTTATTGAAGTATCAATTTTCATAATAAACAATATACCCATCAAATCAGAATTTGCAATAGTTTTTTGTGTAAATCTCAAAGACACGTCGCGATCGAAACTAGTAGATAAAAAATTATTGAATGCTAACAAACCGCCTTGTGAATTATTCAATTGTTCAAAATCTGTTGTAAACAAACCTTGACCACGATAGACGGTAAATGAGTTCTTATGATCTGTTCCCAGGAACTGTTCGGTATGTAATTTAGCAATGTGTTTGTGAAGATCACGAACGAAAAAACCCATTTTAATTATTGTGTCGACCTCCATCAAACGTAATGCTTTATTGACCATCGAATAAAGAAAACTTTGATAAGTATACCACCAAATTGGTTCGTGGTTACGATATTCTTTAGCGATCTTGTCGATGTTTTTAAGTTCTTTTATGTTCCCATCGAATTTTTCACGATAATACATTAAAAATTCAGTGATATGCGAATCGTTAAAATCAATTGTAAGTAGGATCTCCTTCAGTATTTGCGTATACATGAAGGAGGAATCCAAAGTGTCGAGATCTTTTTTAGAAGCTATATCAGTCGACTTGGCGAAACTGATGGATACTGCGTTATGATCGCAGTCATGTGCAGCTTGTTTGAGTGCTTCACAGATAGGTTTAATATCTGTGAATACACCTTTAATTTTATGTGACTTATTGTTCGATTTGTCGATCTGTACCTTATGATGACAAAAAGTGTAAATGAAACTTACATGTGATATATCAGATGTAACCAATTGGACCATGTTACAAAAAGTTTCAGAAATGATCATAAAAACCATTTCTTTGATTGTGGTAATGAAATCAATACATTCATCGATATTAGTGAATGTATTGACTGTGCTGATGACTTGCTGCAATTGAGTAATGGAATTGTGGAAGTCATCTTTAGATTCATCAATATTTTCATCAAGCCAAACTAGATGAAAATTTTGAATGATACGAGTTGAACGTGGTCATGTATTTGAGGTTGCCATCGATTGAAATGTAATGTCTTTTGTTGAATAAGTAAAAAAATTCTGTTATTTATATAGTATGTTGGAAAGAAACGAAAAAACACTCTAACAGCCGATGAACGAACGAAAAAAAATCCGTGAAAAATAATGCCATACATCATTTCTTCGGTTGCATGTTACAATTTATTCAAGTGTTTCTCTCTTTTTCTTTCAGTGTGTTTTAAAAAAAGTGCATTAAATTGAAACTTGAAATGTAACGAATGAGTGTATTGCGCAGTTATTTTTATGTTCTCTTTTTTTTTGTTCTTTTTTATATTCTGAATGATTCATCATCACAAAAAAATCTCTTTTCAGTATAAAGATATAATTATTTGTGTGTGGATCAGGGTTGCCAAATCCAAAATTTAAAAATCAGTAGTTCTTTACGAAAAATC
>ERZ778023.3924-NODE-3924-length-13532-cov-70.625955_pt1 | contig 13532 bp, 20 predicted proteins | sample MGYA00375753_ERZ778023 | MGnify/ENA primary metagenome ERZ778023 (study PRJEB29350, sample SAMN05389822) | bioreactor metagenome | isolation source: Ammonium sulfate bioreactor | place: South Africa: University of Cape Town | collected 2014-04-04 ...
AGACGAAAAACCTGACACTGTCACATTAGTTCGTGATGAAAACGCTTCAATTTTTACTCAAAGTGAGAAAAAAGAAACGAAACTATTATTTATTTCTTTTAAAAAGGTAAATCATTTAGTTCGATCGTTTTATGCCATTGACCTTTCAATGGATTGTAGAATAAATAGAAAAGTTCTTCTTTGGGAATATTTTTCACATTGATATACTGAAGATCAAATGGAATTTCATTGTAATGACCAAAGAAATGAAGTCGAATTGTAATTGGTTGAATATTTTTGTTTGAAATTTCAAAACTAAAAGGTTCTTCATTGAATTCTTTTTTATTTCGATCACCAATCTTGATTTCAATTGATTGAAAGAGTGTAAAAGGAATGTTATCATTATCCGGATTTCGACCTTCGATAGTAATTTTCGATTTATTTGTCTTTTGATCATATTGACATGTCAAACGAACACGTCGTCGAAGAATCCATGTTGGAATCGGTAGATTCAATCGTTCCATCAAACCTTGCATGATTGTATCACTAAATGAATGAATATTCATTGTTGCACGATTGTACAATGCAGTACGTTGAAGATTTCCGATGATTAGCTTTTGTTTTCGTTTAGCTACTCGACGAGGAATATCTGATGCAGGTGTTACTGTTAAACTACTTCCTGTTAAATTCAATGAAGAATGATAAAAAAAACATACGAATATTTAATATACTATCCTACCGAGAACAAGACAAAGATCTGCTTGTTCAGCATGATTAAATGCCTTGTTAAGTTCATCTTCGGGTAGATCTTCTCCAAAATTAATAATTGAATCTTTCAATCGTCCTCGACATTCAGGTTTATCACATCGACGACCTGTATAATGATCATCACGATCGGAATCCGTATCAAAATCTCGTAGATATTTCGCGTGACATTTATTGCATGTTTCTAAATTCATATTGCCATGTAATTCAGCTAGCTGATCAGGATTCAATCCACTACGTAGATGTAAACCATCGCAATTTTGTGAAATAACACATTTAAGAATTCCACGACGTTGTAATTCAACAAGAGCCCTATTCAAATTTCATCTATGAATGAAATTTCAAAAGAGAAAGCTAATCTATACATATGAGTAGGCGATGGAATTGCTTTTTGCAGATCGTCAATTACAACGGCTTGGTCTGATCGGAATTTTTTGTTACTAGAATTTTCGAAATTAGAGTTGAAAAAATTCGATTGAAAATGAGAGCTTACTCTTCTAATTCCCATGCACCGGGCCCTGTAGCCAAGACTGTATCCATTGCACTACGAAAATCAGGGATTCCTGTCGATGTCGACACTCCAGCACCTGTGAATACAATGAAATGTTGACTTTCACGTATCCATTCGGCCAATTGATTCAATTTAGTGTTTAATTCGGATTTAGAATCGAAATATTCTTTTTTGCATTCAGGATCCGAGATTCCATGAGCCATACTCGACTATTTTACCTGCACGTTAGACTGCAAATGAAAGAAGAAAAGAAAGAAATTGTGACACGTGTCTTTCGCAATAACATATCTTGCACAATGCATAGCTAAGTACCGAACACAATAGATGATTCATCAACACGTGATGCATCTATCCCTTAATACACTACCAATTGAAATTGTTTATCGAATATTATATCAGTTTATGTCAACGATTGAATTTGATTGTAAATTCATATGAACCTTATCAGGTAAACGAACTATATTTTAGTAACGATTGTCGTCATTTTCTTTAGAAATGTACGCAATTAATTCTTGAAAGCAGTGAAACACAACAAAGTAACGTTAATAATATAGACTCGCATTTTTATGTACATTTCATTTTAGACCCTTAAATTATTGATTCTTGGTCCCGTTGTAATTAAAGCTGATACTGCCGAAGATTTCATCAAAACTTTGCAATCGAACACAGTGATTAGAGCTAGTATTTTGTTCAGTAGGACGGCCCGTAATGATGATCCGTCCCGTCCATCATTTTGGCGCAAGAAACAAAGAAAATAAAAAGATTCATTGTTCAAGGTCATGAAATACATAGATGAGCTCGTTGTCGGCATCGTGTTATTGAATTTTTGAATGTTTTTCTGTAGAGTTCTGAAGGTATCACAAATACAGTAAAGACAAGCATTGGTGGTATAAAAGAAATGAAATAACCACAAAGATATAACCAAGGATTTTCCGATGGATCAACACATCCAGATACTAATGACATGATTAAACGAGGCAAAGCTAATAGAAGCAGAATAAAAGGACTGATTAGCAATTGTTTATGTTCATGTATTTGACTGATAACATGCTGTTTGAAAGATTTTTTATTTGTTTGTGCGATTGATCGCCGTCGAGCTGTACCAAAAATAATGAATAAAGCAGAGAAAAGATTAGCAAGAAATGGTATGACAAGATGAATAAATAAAGTTATTGTATTATAAGTTTGAACAGAGCGAGAATATCGAATAACACACAACACATTATATTCATTTTTTATTGATATGTTCATTGTCAAATTATTACTGATGTTGATGGGATTATATACCGGATTTGTATATTCGAATAATTGATGATGTATTGGTTCATGAACAATCGAAAACATGATGAAAATAGGTAAGATCAGAATAATTCGTCGAGCTGCATGTCGACTCATTTTCTTATCGAAATTAACTCCCTTTGATACATTCACAGTTCGTTCAATAGCAACACAAGCATTTAACCAACCATCTAAATATAAACAAAGTTTTAGAACAGGACCAATGAATGCACAATCTGTTCGAAGAATAGATGAACGAACAGTTGAATGTAATTGAATAAGAATAACAAACCAAAATTTGATTGTAAACATAGTAATTGTTAGAAGAGAAGTAATTGAAGATGCTAATAAATATATTCCACAACCGACTTTTCTTAATTCTTTATTAGAAAATGTTATTAAAGAAAAGATACCATTGATGAAACCAATAACAAACATAATCATAGTGAGGCCAGCAGCTGTTTGTATCAAAGCTGATTGCTTTCGAAATGATAGATTTGATTGAATCTTATTTCGTAAAATATCATTAATAGTCAAACCAATTCCTTTCGTAAATAAACTACATTGATCACCAATAACACAACTACTATGTTTCTTCTTTATTCGATTGAGAGTGAGATTATGTGGACCAGTGACAAATAATGTAAAAGATCCTCTCACATTTGGATCAAATGTTGTTACCACCAGAATATATACACGATTAGCCTCGAGATAATCTCCTAAGTGGAAACGATATTCACCACAACTGAAATTACTCTGTATGAGTAAATTTTCATTTGGATATGATGGATCAAAATTGTTTTTGTATAAATATCCATAGAGTAGAAGACTTGTATTTGTATCGAATGTATATGAACCATTATGCTTTATATTTATTTCAATTGTTTCATAATGATAATTTCCTTTTCCACATATTCGTGGATAAACTTGAGTTTCTTTTGTTAGTTCTGATGTATATATTGCTCGAAGTTCTAATGAAAATCTCGATATTGAATGCTGAAAAAATCGATTCAATATGAGACTTACTGATCGGGTTGAAAGTAATATTATTGGGGCCAGATACCAATATTGAAAAATGTCCTCCTCCGATCGACAAATATGGTGTCATGATCAATATATATGTTACACTAGATTGCAATTCAGTAATGATTTTAAATTCATCGTTAGGACAACCATTAGAGTTATTTGCGATTAATCTTTCATACGATGTATATTCACTAAAATGTTCTTTATATAAATAACCGATCATACCGGTGAGACGATTGTCGACACTTGACAATGTATAATTGCCTGATTGAACTACATTGATTTGTATGGGTTCATAATAATAATTTGGCAATTCTATGTGTTCAAAACATTTAAAACGAATTGCAGTCAATTGTGATGAATATAGTGATTGAATAATTCTTGTTGGAAATTCATCTTTATCTTAAAATAGTTTTATAGTATTAAGTTGAAATTAATGCTCGTCTACATACTCATTTGTTTGATCTCAATTGCATCTGGTCCTTTAACAAACACAGAAAATGGACCTTTCTGATTTGCATAAGCATAATGTGTTGTTATAATTAAAATATAGGTGATATTGAATTTCAAATAAGCAATTATTCTTAATTGATTATCGTCACACGAGTCATCACTTCGAGCGAGTGAATTATCAATTGAATCATAAGGATTAAATTCATGTTCGTAGAGATAACCAGTTGTATTCAAACTGCTCTCAGTTGAGAACAGGTAGAAACCTGATGTGTTCACATTGATCTCTAAGGCTTCGTAATAATGATCTAGTGATCTGCAGTTAAAATTTGTGTGTTTTTGACTTTTATTATTTAATTCCGACGAATAATTGGATTGAATGATTGGTTCAGTGTCATCTACATTTTCAGCGATATATGTTCAAAGAGAAATTTTAAAAAGCTGAAGTTACTTTGAGGTCGTATAGAAACAGTACTTGGGCCATGAACAATTATTGAGAAATCACCTTGTTCAAGTGCTTGAGCTGTTGTTACAATTAATATAAATGAACTATTCGCCTGACGATACAAACTAATTTTAAATTGAGAGTTATAATGACTATCATCATCGGATTCTATTGCGTTTATATTAAGATCAAATAAAGTGAAGTTATTTTCATAAATATATCCAAATAAATTTTTAGTACTATGACTTATAATTGTATAATCTCCTTCTTCTTTCGTGTGAATTTCAATGATTTCACAATAGTAATTTAATAATCTGCAGTCTTTAAGACGATGACATCTATGACTATTGACTGATAAATTAGATGAATAGTTTGTTTGTACAAATTCTCTAATTTCTATTGAATATAAGAGAAGATAAACTCTTTTTTCCCTTTAAAAGTTATTAAATAGAATTTTTTACCGCAAATATTATTTTTCACGATTTTTTGTATTCGATCATTAAAGGTATCGGTGACATAAATATTTCCATAACTATCAAATGACATACTAGTAGGATCAGATAATTTATCGTTTGTTGAACCGCTTTCACCAGAACATCCAAAAATACAACGAAAACCATTTTCATCTGAACCAATTATTCGATGATTTCCATAATCAACAATAAAAAGATGTTGATCACCATCGAGAATAATTCCTGTTGGAGAATTAAGTTTGATTGTTACTTCCGATGATTCTTTTCCTGCAACAGTTATTCCATTTCGTTGATTTAATCGAAATAATTGAATTCGATGATTCAAATAATCTGCAACATATAAATCTAAATCGATATCAACGAATATTCCCCAAGGTTCGCTAAGCATATTCGATTTGGATCCTCGAACACCTGTTCCAGCAACGATTGTTGTTGTTCCATTTGACCATTTTTTATCAACTCGATCATTACTCAACAATGAACAATATAAATTCTCATAAATATCGATGAAAAGACCAAAACACCCTGATGTACCATTCATAACCGATATCCATGTCTCATTTTCTACAATCCATTTATCAACACGACCATTATTTCTATCATCAGCATAAATATCACCATTCGTTGTTACAAACATAGAAAATTGAAGTGATATACTATTCGAAACTATTTTCGTTGGATTGAGATGAGTTTCATTTTGCCAAATATGAATTGTACGAGTTTTTTGATTCAGTATGTAAATTGAATTGTTTGAATTGACAAAGATACACGGCCAATGTGAACCTAAGAAATTTCGATCGGCAAAAGTCGTTGCATTTGAATTCCAAGTTGCATCTGAATGGAATTTTGGTTGATTGAATGAAACCTCTACAGTTATTAACATGCCAATAATATTATTCAATAGAAGAAAATCTATCCAAACTCGACTAAACATTTTAAGTGAACTGATTAACCGGGAATATTTTTTGTTTTATTTCAATGTTGATTTTAACCTGCGATGTTGTCAAGGCAAAAAACAGTTTGCTTTGTTAATACTGATATAAATCACGTTTATTTGCTTTTAATTCGTTTGGTTGTCTTTTCTGAGCTTATAATTAGCAAATGAAAAGAGTCATTGTTCGAGGTCATGAAATAGATATATAAAATTCGATACACCATCTCTCTATTTTCATATATTTCGACAACATGGACGATCATCCAGCAAAACGATTGAAAGCAATGTCGACATTTGAACATCTTTCGATCGAAATAATTTTGAATATTTTCGAATATTTGAATGTCAATGAGATTCTTCAATCGTTTTCAAATCTGAATTCATTCATAGCATCGTGTTTATCCAACCAACATCACCGAATTCGTTTGCATCTTAATGATGAAATGATTTCTCTTCCCGAGAACTATTCTTCCGATCAAGTTATTTCACTTCGTATTGACAAAATTGTTATTTCAATTGGACAATTTATTAACCTCAAATCACTTTTCATCATTTATAAATGCGACTGGGAAAACTACTGTCTCAACATGATCATGGAGGTCAATACGAAAAAATGCGACCGTTTTAATTGGAAAGAAAAAAAATTTGTACATTTTTAATTTAGATATCGAAATTATCTCAATTGATCAATTTTCGATTGTTATTAGTTGGTTCTGAAATGGCTACAATCAATCAAACAGTCCTTGGAATTGCTTTATATCATCCTTCAATTCAACGAATTGTTCTATCGAAAAATCATTCGAAACCATTCTTTTATATCTGTCGTAAAAATTCATCGGTCAAGTTGGCCTTCATAGGAACTGAACTGGCTTATGCCACAAGAAATTTTGTTAATTTCGGAGCATATCTTTTTTATTGGCCGCCAACACCACAATATCATGTTCAACATCTCGATATGAATTTCAAAAGTTGGAAATTTCATTTATTTGCCAATTGTTTATCTGCTTTACCATCATTGATTACACTAAAAATCATCGGATTTTGTTGCTGTAATCATGCCTATGGTTGGTTAGGTATCGAACGATGGGATGAAATATTACGAAAACTGCCAGCATTACAACAGGTTGCTATCGATATTTATCTTTCTCTACCATTTTCATTACGAGAAAAGGCTGTTAACAAATTCAATGAATATGCCGAACAAAGAATCGAAACATGCAAACGAGTCAATCTCAAAGCTGGCAAACCAATTGAAAAATTTCGTGGAGGAGATATAGAAATTACTGCTTCACTTAATATGAACTAGATTGTTGATGAATTCTAAAAATAAAACATCGACATTGCATGCATTGGTTAAATGATCTAAAAAATAGTCAGAGAAAGATAAATTAAAATAGAGAATTTTTTCTCTTCAAGACATATCAAGCCTGCTTGGAGAAGATGTTTTCGAATATCGATCCGGTAAACTGACATATGGACTAGAAAAATAAAAGAAATCAATAACCTGATTGCAACATATAATTTTTTCTCCTTTTCTGTTTTGAAACGACCAATCAAAAAACAACTTTGAATTCTTTTTTTGCATAAATATATTGACTTAAAAATAAAGATTAAAAATATCCACCGATTATATGCTCTAACATTCTCGATATGTGTCCTCAAAGGACAAAATTGTTCGCACATAAGATATGACCGAACGAAACAAAAATGTACGAAAGGACACACTTGGTGACCTCAATAGCATCATAAAGTTGAACTATTTGTCGCTTGTTTCTAAAAAAAAACGACAAACATTGCCGTCATTGAATTCTTTTTTTATTTAAAAAATGTCCTCAACTTTTTCGACGGTTAGGTGAACCGTATTACAAATGATCGTATAAATATGAACTGCACTCACAATATTGATTCATTATTTTATAGACTCAAGCAACAAAATGGGAGCAGATTTTCCGGATAAAGATACCATCATTGATATTCCTGTTGAGGATTTGTACGATGGTGATAAATATGATTTTTCTCAAATGAATGAAGAAGATATATTCAATTTACTCGAGTATGTTTGTTTTTCTGTACTAGAAAATGATATTGTCTTGTTTTCATTTAAGATCATCGTGCAACGGTTTAACCGATGAACAAGTAAATCAACGACTCGAAAAGGTAAAATTTGATCTCGTTTGTATATATTTTTCTAATTTAAAATAAGAGAATAGTTCGGACCGAATAAAATCGAAGAAAAAAAACGAAATCCAATTGTTAAATTCTTTTCCTACATGTGGAATCCATTGTCATGGGTTATGGAAATAGCAGCAATTGTTTCGATTGCTCTATCAAATGGTGGTGGTAAACCACCGAATTGGCAAGATTTTCTCGGCATTGTTATACTTCTATTCGTCAATGCAACAATAAGTTTTATTGAAGAACGTAATGCTGGTAATGCTGTGAAAACTCTACAAGCATCATTAGCACTCGAGGCGAAAACGAAACGAAATGGTCAATGGACAATTATTGATGCATCGAATCTTGTTCCAGGCGATATTATAAGTCTTAAATTAGGCGATGTTGTACCGGCTGATGGACGAGTTATTCGTAAGATTTTTGTTCTTGTTGTTGAACACAAAATTAATTCAATTGTTTGTAGTCGCACATGGTCAACTTCTCATGGATCAATCGGCATTAACTGGTGAATCCCTTCCAGTCAAAAAACAGAATGGTGATGAAATTCTCTCGGGTGCTATCTGCAAACAAGGAGAAGCTCAAGCTATCAGTTCGTTTTTCTGTTGTTTTAATTTCATATTATAGAATTTCGTTTGTAGTTATTGGCACGGGAAAATATTCATTTATGGGCAAAACCATTGGTTTAATCGGTACTCGTAATGATACGGCACATTTACAACGAGTAATGGGTCGTATAGGACTGTTTTGTATTTGTTGGATTGTTGTTTTTTCAATAGCTCAAATATTGGTTATGTAGTAAGTCTATTGATTGAGATTGTAATTTGAGAAAGAAAGAAAAAATAATAATTTAGTGTTGGTTTTCGGTATGAATATCGACGTGGCATGAATAATTTAATTGTGACTCTTGTTGGCGGTGTTCCAACAGCAATGCCAACAGTTCTAACAGTCACATTAGCTCTTGGCGCACGACGAGTATCCAAACAAAAAGCAATTGTTACACATGTATCGGCTGTTGAAGAACTCGCCGGTGTAACAATTCTATGTTCAGATAAAACTGGAACATTGACGTTAAATAAACTTGTGATTGATAAACAAAATATTAAACAATATGCTCATATGAAATCGAATGAGATTATTCATTGTGCAGCTATGGCATCGCGTACAGAACATCGAGATGCTATGTAATCGATAAGATTTCATTGATTGAAATAAACTGTTTCTGTTTTTTGTTTAGTGATACATGTATAACAGAAGCATTTGGTGATGTGACAAAAATACGTGAGGGTATTGAAGAATTACATTTCAAACCGTAAGAAAATGTTTCTGATCGATAGAAAACATATTTTTTGTTTCTAAAGATTTAATCCAATAGATAAACGTACGGCAATTACCTATCGAACGATTAGTGACGGGAAAGTACGCTGTATTTCGAAAGGCATGCCGCGTGTTATATTAGAATTATGTACACGTAATAAAACCAATCAATTAATTGAACAATTTCAAAAGGATGTCGATGAATTTGCTCGACGAGGTTTACGATCATTAGCTGTAGCCATTGAAGAAGATGACAATGGATTTCAATTAATTGGTCTTCTGCCTATCTATGATCCACCACGACAAGATACAAAAGAAACAATCCAACGTGCCATTGAACTAGGTGTTAAAGTTAAAATGGTTACTGGCGATCAATTAGCTATTGCTCAAGAAACAGGTCGACGTCTTGGCATTGGCGATAATATGTATCCGGCAAAAGTTCTCAAAGATCGACCATCGGACATCGATGATTTAATTTTACATGCCGATGGTTTTGCCGGTGTTTATCCCGAACATAAATATGAAATTGTTGAAAAATTGCAAAAGATGGGTCATATGATTGCAATGACTGGCGATGGTGTTAATGATGCACCTGCATTGAAAAAGGCGAACGTCGGTTTTGCTGTTGCTGATGCATCGGATGCAGCACGTTCGGCAGCTGATATTGTTTTGACTGAACCGGGTCTATCGGTTGTTGTCGAAGCTATTCTTAGTGCACGAAAGATCTTTCAAAATATGAGAAATTATTCGGTTTATACAACATCAATGACCGTTAATCTGCTAGTTGGCTATTCCGTGCTTCTATTTGCTTTTCAATTCGATTTTCCGTCATTTATGGTAAATAAAACAAAACAAAAGAAAAGTTTTCTTTTTCTAAACATCTATTAAGTTACTTGTTTTTACGCTTCTTAATAATGCTACAATGTTAAATATCTCAAAAGATCGTGTTCAACCATCGCCCTATCCAAGCAAATGGCTTCTCTCCGATGTATTTGCACATGCAACTTGCTACGGAATTTATACAGCAATTTCAACAGTGACATTCTTTGTTATTATTATTAAAACATCATTTTTCCAAGATCGATTCGGTGTGAATAAAATAGAATATCATCCATTGGATAGTCCTCATCCTGGCTGGAATGATTCAATATTAAATTCAATTATTTATCTACAAACTTCAATAATAACTCAAGGTTTAATATTTATAACACGTGCTCGAACATTTTTCTTTCTTGATCGACCATCGTTTACATTGATGTTTGCGTTTGGACTTGCACAATTAATTGCAACATTCATTGCTGTCTATGCCAAATGGGAATTTGCCAATGTAGGAGGCTGTGGTTGGACATGGGCGGGTATTGTTTGGATATGGAATATCATTTGGTTTTTCCCATTTGATTTAATCAAAGTATTTCGATTTGCGACTTATATTTTGATTTTGTTTTTCGAAATTGATTTAGTTTGCTTTAGCTGTTTACTTCGAACCGAAGAAAAGATTAGCTATTGAACAGAATTTAGCATTACAAGTACGAAATGAAACAATTGAAGATTCGATTGTCGATGCTACTGCAAGGTATTTCTCGCCGTATACAGATGAATTATCAGCATCACAATATCCAAATTATTGTTTAAATGGAAATTTACGTCGAGTTTCAACTGCACCTGCTGATCTCAAACGTTTTTCATTGATGCAGGTAAACTGAATTTAAATTCTCTTCTCGATAATCTTTTTCTTTGCAAGGCACATTGTGCTTCGAAAATACTCAAAGTACCAACCACCAACAGCGAATGTGATCATAATTAGATTTCTTTTATGATACAAGAAATAAAATAAAAAAGAACAATCTCAAGCATAGTAACTATGAGAAATGAACATGTCCTCTAACATGACTAATTGATCATTCGTGAAGTGCTGTTGATGTTCATGCCAAGAATCATAATGAGTTCGATGAAATTCTGATAAACATGTTTTAATCGATTTCTAAAACCAAAATAATGCAGATATACGGGTGTCGAAATTGAAAATATACTTGTATCAGATGAAAATCTTGAGGATGATTACAAAGTAATTACAATGATTATTTGTTTTGTTGCTTACTAGATCTTGATCAGTTACTTGAAAATATCGACATTGATAAAGTCCAGAGAGAGTAACCGATGCACTCATTCGTACTTCATATTGCTCATCGAATAGTCCCCGATTAACCAGTTCACGTAGTTGTTGTGCATGAGTACGAATATTGAACAAATTCAATAACAACTCGTCGTGCATGCCATTTCGAATTGCTAGAAAACATAACTGTTTTCAATTGTTCAATAAGTTCATCGATAAATTCTGTATTTAAATAAGTCAACGCAAGTTGGATTCGACTGGATGTTAAATCGTTTTTGAATTGTATGTCATTCATTTCCATAGTTTCCATTTCACAGAACTAAGATGAGCCACAAGATTTACATATTTTCATAGAATAGATATTAATTACATACATGAGGCAAAAGTTGAAGAAGTGCCGTTTTTGCATATTGACGACTAAATACTACGAAAATAGATTGAATTGAAAACAATTATCATGTTTCTACTTGTTTTGCTAAGATCAACATTTTGTTGCAATCATGGATAGATATCATCCATAAATTGATTGATACTCGGTTGACGAATTGAATTTCTATTGAATAAATCGATATCAAAACTGAATGCTGCTGCTAGTAAACTATCGAACAGAAACGAAATGCTATTTATTTGAAATAAATTACTCTCTCACTTGGCAACTAGTGTTCGAACAATTGGAGATGAATGATCTAGTAGTGTTTTTGCACTTTCGATAACATCATGCCACATCGATGGTATACGCCAACCGAATCGATTTATATAAATTAGTAGAGACCAATGAGTAGCATCGTTCTTATTGATAAATGTACGAAGAAAGTCAATGAATTGATAGATTCGTTCATGAAGATTATTACAAACTTCAGTTAGAAATGGTCGAAGGCTGCTCCAAAGTTTATCAAGCATTTCTAATGTCCAATGTTTTGAACATTCGAAAATGTATTCGACTGAAATTTTTCTTATCTAAAATTGCCAATTGTATTGTTCGAATAAGAAATTCTTTGTCCATAAATCGATCATATAGAATGGCCACTTGTTCAGGCATATTCTCTTGTGTATAACGTTCGCGTTTATTCAATGCATATTTAGTTACTTTTGGCCATGCATAATAACCCAGATAGGTTTTGTCTAGAAAACATGTTTGTTCCCATTCGATTTGTGTTTGAGGTGGTTGATAATGATCGATGGTTAACCATGAATTATCACCTTCGAAGACTTTTTCAACACGAATACATGGTGGCTTTTGTAAACGACACAATGCTGCAATTGCCTTTGTCGAATATTTTCTCAATTTAATATCATCATTTCGAAGAAAATCAACGAATGTTTGCACGCATGATAATGGCACAGGTACATTTCTTTGTAAAAGATGAGTTAGTAAAGGCATTGCTTTTGTTTGTTGTATCCACGTGCCATTTTGAATCAATTGACTCAATGTTTCCATAAGATTGGTGTACGATTGTAGATCAATTGCTAAATTGATGTTCAATAATGTACTATTTTGAATTTTGTCGATAATACGTTCATAGAGATTCGTTGTGCTTTGTTTATTTGCATGTGACATACGAGCAATTAATGGCCAGAGTTTTTCTTTCGTTTGCCAAGAAGATTTTATGATTAATGAAAATGAATCATCTCCGAGAAGAACATAGAGACAACCTTTGATTTGATCATGATCGATATTGTTCGATGAATCGAGTATTTGAATAATACGATCAATAATGATTTCATATGAACGAAGATTAGATTGTAGAATTGAAAATAAATATTTTTGAGCTAAATAACGAACACTACTGTATCGATAGATCGATAATTCGAATAATTTTAAGATCACTTGTCTTGTAAATTCAGTGATCACACCTGATTGAAATGATTCTTTGGATTGCATGGATAATTCTATTTTTTGAATGATCCAACAACGAATTAGTCGTCCTTGATCGATGAGTTTATTTTTCGATAATGCTTTGTTCAATATCAAATCTTTATTAAACGATTGAGTTTCATTTGTAAATGTTCGATAGAATATTCGCATTCGAAGATTTTCATTGATTGTTTTTGAATAGATTGGAAATTGA
>ERZ778023.3926-NODE-3926-length-13530-cov-5.458182_pt1 | contig 13530 bp, 9 predicted proteins | sample MGYA00375753_ERZ778023 | MGnify/ENA primary metagenome ERZ778023 (study PRJEB29350, sample SAMN05389822) | bioreactor metagenome | isolation source: Ammonium sulfate bioreactor | place: South Africa: University of Cape Town | collected 2014-04-04 ...
GCCGCCGCATGATTTTTCGTCACGCAGCGAAATTGCCTCAAAAGGATACCCCATGACCGCCATCAATCCCGTAGCCGATCTTTCGCGTGACGGCGACATTGCCGTGCTGACGCTCAACTCGCCGCCGGTCAACGCGCTGTCTGCGAATGTGCGGGACGGGCTGGCCGAAGGCTTCAAACAGGCCATTGCCGACAAGGACGCAAAGGCCATCGTTCTGATTTGCGAGGGGCGGACCTTTATTGCCGGTGCCGACATTTCCGAATTCGGCGGCGCGATGAAGGGGGCGAGCCTGCACGATGTGCAGGCCGCGATGGAAAATTCGCCAAAGCCGGTGGTGGCTGCCATTCATGGCACCGCATTGGGCGGCGGGCTGGAAGTGGCCTTGTGCGCCCACTACCGCGTGGCGGTGCCGAGCGCGAAATGCGGCCTTCCGGAAGTGAATATCGGCCTTCTGCCCGGCGCGGGCGGCACCCAGCGCCTGCCGCGCATCGCAGGCGTGGAGAAGGCGCTTGAAATGGTGACGAGCGGCCAGCACGTGCCTGCCAAGGAATGCCTTGCGATGGGGCTGATCGACGAAATCGTGCCGGAAGGCAGCTTGCGCGACGGCGCGATTGCATTTGCCCGCAAGATCGTGGCCGAGAAGCGGCCGCTGGTGAAAGTGCGCGAAAACAACGCCAAGGTCGAAGCCGCGCGCGGTAAACCGGAAATCTTCCAGAATTTCCGCAAAGCCAATGCCCGCAAATTCCGCGGCTTCATGGCGCCGGAATACAACATCCGCTGCATCGAAGCGGCCGTGAACCAACCCTTTGAGGAAGGCCTTGCCACCGAACGCAAGCTGTTCGGCGAAGTGATGACCGGCCCGCAATCGGCGGCCCAACGCTATGCCTTCTTCGCCGAACGGCAGTGCAACAAGATTCCCGATGTGCCGGCCGATACGCCGACCATTCCCGTGAAGAAGGTGGGCGTCATTGGCGCCGGCACCATGGGCGGCGGCATTTCGATGAACTTCGCCAGTGCCGGCATTCCGGTGACCATTGTCGAAGTGAAAAAGGACGCGCTGGACCGCGGGCTTTCCGTCGTCCGCAAGAATTACGAGAACAGCGCCAAGCGCGGCCGCTTCACGATGGAAGACGTCGAAAAGCGCATGGGTCTTCTGAAGGGTTCGCTGAACCTTGAAGATCTTGCCGATTGCGATCTGATCATCGAAGCGGTGTTCGAGCGCATGGACATCAAGAAGGACGTGTTTGCGAAGCTGGACAAGATCGCCAAACAGGGCGCGATCCTGGCCAGCAACACCTCCTATCTCAATATCGACGAGATCGCATCCGCCACCAAACGGCCGGAATCGGTGATCGGCCTGCACTTCTTCTCGCCCGCCAATGTGATGCGGCTTCTGGAGATTGTGCGCGGCGAAAAAACCGCGAAAACCGTGATCGCCACCGCGATGCAGCTTGCCAAGAAGATCGGCAAGGTCGGCGTTCTGGTCGGCGTGTGCCCGGGCTTTGTCGGCAACCGCATGCTGGCGCAGAGAAGCCGCGAAGCGCAGAAAATGATCCTGGAAGGCGCGATGCCGTGGGATGTGGACCGCGTGCTCTACGATTTCGGCTTCCCGATGGGACCCTTCGCGATGGGGGATCTCGCCGGTCTCGACATCGGCTGGGTCAAGGAGAATTCCAAGGGCGAAACCCTGCGCGACGTGCTGTGCGAAATGGACCGCCGCGGCCAGAAAACGGGCGCGGGCTATTACGATTATGACGAAAACCGCAAGGCCACGCCCTCGCCCATCACCGAAAAAATCATCAAGGACTTCATGGCGAAGGCAGGCACCAACCCGCGCACCATCTCGGACGAGGAAATCCTCGAGCGCAGTATTTTTCCGATGATCAACGAAGGCGCGAAAATTCTGGAGGAAGGCAAGGCCATCCGGGCATCCGACATCGATACGGTGTGGATCAACGGCTATGGCTGGCCGGTCTATCGCGGCGGGCCGATGTACTACGCCGACCAGATCGGCCTCGACAAAGTGCTGACGAAGATGAAGGCCTATCAGGCGCAAATGGGCGACGCCTTCAAGCCCGCAGCGCTTCTGGAAAAGCTGGTTGCCGAAAAGAAGAAATTTGCGGACCTCCGCTGAGAAAGGATTTTTGAGATGCGTCAAGCTGTAATTGTTTCCTATGCGCGCACCGGACTGGCGAAGGCCGCCCGTGGCGGTTTCAACGACACCTCCAACATGACCATGCTGGGTCATGCCATCGAACACGCCGTCAAGCGTTCCAAGGTCGATCCGGCGGAGGTTGAGGATGTGGTCGCGGGCTGTGTTGCCGCCTCAGGCAATGTGGCGCGCGCTGCCGCCCTTCTGGCCGGGTTGCCGGTGACGACCGCCGGTTCGACGGTCAACCGTGCCTGTTCTTCCGGCCTGAACGCGATTGCCAACGCTGCGCGCTACATCACCGAGGATGGTGCGGACATCGTGGTTGGCTGCGGCGTCGATTCCATCACCTTCCAGGGTGGCGGCGGCGGCGGCAAGGAGCCGCGGCTGACCGAGATGTATCCCGATTTCTGGATGCCGATGATCGACACCGCGGACGTTGTGGCCGCGCGCTACAAGATCAGCCGCGAATATCAGGATGAATATTCGCTGGAATCGCAGCGGCGCATGGCCGCCGCCCAGCAGGCCGGAAAGTTCAAGGACGAGATCATTCCGGTGAAGACCAAAATGAAAAAGGTCAACAAGGAGACGAAGGAAGAAACCATCGTCGACTACACGGTGGACCGTGACGAGTGCAACCGGCCGGACACCACACTGGAGGGTCTTTCCAAACTGGCCCCGGTGAAGGGGCCGGACAAGTTCATCACCGCCGGCAATGCGAGCCAGCTTTCCGATGGCGCGGCGGCTGTGGTTCTGATGGAAGCGAAAGAGGCCGAGCGCCGCGGCCTGCAACCGCTTGGCGCCTTCAAGAGCTGGGCGATTGCCGGTTGCGAGCCCGATGAAATGGGTATCGGCCCCGTGTTCGCGGTTCCCCGCCTGCTGGCGCGGCACAATCTGAAGGTGGACGACATCGACCTTTGGGAACTCAATGAAGCATTTGCCAGCCAATGCCTCTATTGCCGCGACACGCTTGGCATCGACCCGGAGAAATACAACGTCAATGGTGGTTCCATCGCGATTGGCCACCCCTTCGGCATGACGGGCGCACGGCTGACCGGGCACGCGCTTCTGGAAGGCAAGCGGCGTGGTGTGAAGAACGCAGTGGTTTCGATGTGCATCGGCGGCGGCATGGGTGCAGCCGGGCTGTTCGAAATCTACTGAACAGCGACAAGCGGAAAAATGCGAAGGCCACGCCCGGCGGGCGTGGCCTTTATCGTTTTTCTGACATATCATGATTGCGGGTATCCGTTCATTCTTCACGCGTGTGCCGGTCGCCGCACGCGCGCCTGTTCAGAGGATGACGAATGTCGAAGGGTTGGTGCGTTGCGGCCGTGTGCGTGGCCGTATTACCGGTCTTGCCAGCGCAAGCCGATGGTGGTGCGCGGCCGCCGCTTCTGGATGTCGGCAGCAACGGCGTGAAACTGACAGTGGGCGCAGCCACGCCCAATGGAACCCAGCCAAAAAACAGCATTGGCGAAACGGCCTCGCTTTCGGTTGCACTGCCAAATGGGCAGGCCAAGGTGGAAGGCGGCTTCAGCACCGGCGCGCCGGGCGGTGACGACATGCCATCGGCCACCAACTGGAACGGCGGACACATCGGGTTGCACACCAGCCTGGAGGGGCCAGCGCATTCCAGTGTGGAAATCGGGGCGCAAAGCCAATTCCGCAATACGGTGCAGGAGGGTCAGGCCGTTCTGGCAACCGGAGCAGCGCGCGCAGATATTCTGGAGCAATCGCGGCAGGCGAGCCTGACCGGTAGCATTGCGCCAACCTCCATCGTGAAACTGCAGTTCGGCACCACATTGAACCAGGCAACCCAAACGGATGCCCGGCTGGACCTGAACGGCGAACTGAGCCGCAGCCAGCTATCGACCAATACGCAGAACAGTTCGGCGGAAGCCACGGTGACACCCGTTCGTGGACTGACCCTTGGCGGCGGCGCCGATTTCGAAACCGTTTCCGCCCAATGGGAGGGCGGCGGGGCGCCGGGCGACGCCAGCACCTACAGCTATGTCGAACCCAAGGTGCATGCGGGCCTGACACCGATTGACGGCGTGAAGTTGCGCACCAGCTTCGGCGAGGTGGTCAAACCGCTGAACACGGCAAACTTCGTCGCACTGGCCGCCAATCCGGGCCGGAACAGCGAGCTGACTGTGGCGCCGGAGCAGCAGTGGCAATCGCAAACCAGCCTGGACCTGAAGCTGGCGCAGGACGTGGCATTCACCGCGGAATTCACCCGCGCCCAGATCGAAAACGTGACCGAACTGGTGCCGCTGGAAGGCGGTGGACAGGTACCAGCCAGCGTCGCTTCGGGTACACGCAGCGAATTCCGCGTCAATCTGAACTCCTCGCTGGCAGCGCTCGGGCTGCCACACACCCGGATCGTGACCAGCGGCGCCTGGCGCAGCTCGCGGATCGAGGACCCACTGACTGCCGAGACACGCCGGCTTTCCGGCGAGATTCCCCAGCAGGCCCAGATCAAACTGGTGCGCGATTTTCCCGCGCGCGACCTGAAACTGGGCCTGACGGGTGCGATCGCAAGCAAGCAAACGCTTTACCAGGCCGCACAGGTTACGCAGATCGACAATTCCGGCACGCTGGGCGCCTTTGTCGAATATTCGCCGGGTCCGTTCGCACTGCAGCTCAACATGGATGGCCTCGCCGGCGGCCAGCGCAGCCAGCGCGACATTTTCTATGCTGGTTCACGCGGGACAGGAGCGATCACGGACAACATCGTGACCACCACATCAGGTCCGAAAGTGAGCCTTTCGCTGCAACGCACGTTCTGAGTTGTATGTTCAGGCCGCCAGCCGCGGGGCCGGGCGATACCGCACCCGCATCTGTTTCGGACCGGAAATGAAACTCGACGCCAGCCATTCCGGGGCGCCGACAATCTCCAGACCGTCCATCCGCGTCAGCACCTCGGTCAGCACCGCATCGATCTCGATGCGGGCGATGTGCTGACCGAGACAGCCATGCGGGCCGGTGCCAAAGGCGATATGCGGATTGGGGCTGCGCGTCAGATCCAGCACATCGGGATTTTCAAATTTCCGCGGATCGCGATTGGCGGAAGCGAAATACATCACCGCCTTCTGGCCTTCGCGGATCTGTTTGCCGCCAAGTTCGACGTCGTGCCTGGCAGTGCGGCGCATATAGATCACCGGTGTGCACCAGCGCAGCAATTCTTCCCGCGCGGATGGCAGACGGCCCGCGAGATCGGCCTGCAGCCAGGCCAGTTTCTCCGGCCGCTCAAGCAACGCGATCAATCCTGACGACAGCAGATTGCGTGTCGTATCCCCACCCGCATCGACTAACAGAAGGAAGAAGAGCAGGAACTCGATATCGTCGAGGCGTTTGCCATCGACCTCCGCCTGCAGCAGCTTGGTGGCGAGATCGTTCGACGGCCGTGCGCGTTTTTCCGCGATCACGCCGCGGCCATATTCGAACATTTTCTGCAACGCGCCCAATTGCGTGCCCGGCGGCAGGGCCTGCGGCGCGGTGTGGATAATTTCGGTCAGCTTGTAGAGTTCGCGCCCGTCATCAAGCGGCAGGCCCATCAATTCCGCGATTACGAAAGACGGCATTTCGCCTGCGATGTCGGAGACGAAATCGCATTCGCCACGCTCGATCACCGCATCGACGATGCGCCGCGCCAGCGCCTGCATCCGCGGTGTGCGCGGTGTTGCGGCCGGCTGGGTAAACTCGTTCCGGATCAGCTTGCGATAGGCGGTGTGCTGCGGTGGATCCATCATCAGCATCATCTTGTAGCCGCCGAAACTCTGCTGCTGATCCGGCGCATCCTGAATCATGATGGTGGGCTCGGACGAAAAAGCCTGAAAATTCCGGTCCACGCTGTAGACATCATCATAGCGGGTGACGGCCCAGAAACCGGGACCATCAGGTTCTTCGTGCCAGTGGACAGGATCGTTTTCCCGCAGCCAGGCATATTGGTCGAAGGGGTGGCCGGCAGCGAAGCTGGCCGGATCATAGAGGTCGATCTTCATGGTCGTTTCCCGAATATTTTGGCGCGATGATAACAGCGTTTGACGAAGGCGCATGCTTGTCGGACGATAATCCCTCAGAATTTCCGCAAATCCATCAGATCGGCGCATTCACAGATGAGCGAAACGGAAGTCAGCGAAGAATTTGTTTCCATTGGCGCGGCCCTGGCCGGGGAAGCGGCGCGCCAGCCGGACCGCGTTGCGGTGCAATGCGGCGCGGAGAGCCGGACCTGGCGCGAACTGCACCGCAGGACCAACCGCATGGCGCGCGGGCTTCAGGCAAGAGGCGCGAAATTCGGGGATTACGTCACCATCGCGCTGCCCAACAGCATCGGCTTCATCGAAGCCTTTTACGCCTGCTGGAAAATTGGTGCGGTGCCGCAACCGGTTTCTTCGCGCCTGCCACAAGCCGAAATTCGCGCCATTGTCGAATTGGCGGAAACGCCCATCGTGATCGGCGAGCTGGCGATGGATGCCGGCAAACCCATGGTTTCGCCGGACACCCTTCTGGCCGGGTCGGACGACGACAGCGACCTGCCCGACTGCATTGCGCCTTCGTGGAAGGCGCCCACCTCCGGCGGATCGACCGGGCGGCCCAAGCTGATCGTGGCGGGGCAACCGGGCGTGGTGAACCGGCTGGCAAGCGAATTGTGGCGCATTTCGCCCGACGACATCGTGCTGATGCCGGGGCCGCTTTATCACAACGGGCCCATCGTCACCGTCTTTCCCGCCCTTCATATCGGGGCACGTGTGATCCTGATGCCGAAATTCGACGCCGAGGCCACCTTGCGCGAAATTGCCGGCAACAAGGCCACCTGGGTCTATCTGGTGCCGACCATGATGGGACGGATTTCGCGCCTGCCCGAGGAGGTGAAGGCGAAATACGATCTCTCCTCCCTGAAAACGGTGTGGCATCTGGCGGCGCCCTGCCCGCCCTGGCTGAAAGAGGAGTGGATCAACTGGCTGGGCGCCGATGTGATCATGGAGCTTTACGGCGGCACCGAAGGCCAGGCGCGTACGGTGATCACCGCGCATGAATGGCTGAAGCACAAGGGTTCTGTCGGCCGCGTGCAGGACGGCGGCATTATGAAGGCGTTTTCGCCCGATGGCCGCGAACTGCCGGTGGGCGACGTGGGCGAGATTTTCATGCAGCGGTCCGAAGGCGTGCCCGAAACCTACAAATATGTCGGGGCCAAAGCACGCACACTTCCGGGCGGATGGGAATCCATCGGCGATATCGGCTGGTTCGACGCGGACGGTTATCTTTATCTCGCCGACCGGCGCACCGACATGATTCTGGTGGGTGGTGCGAATGTCTATCCGGCGGAGGTGGAAGCCGCGATCGAGGAGCACCCGCTGGTGCAATCCTGTGCGGTGATCGGCATTCCCGATGACGATCTGGGCAACCGGGTGCATGCCATCGTGCAGCCGCGCGACGGGCTGACCGAAGACGCGCTTTTGAATCATCTGGCGGAGCGGCTGGTGATCTACAAACGGCCACGCAGTTTTGAATTTGTCAGCGAAGCCTTGCGCGACGACGCGGGCAAGGTGCGCCGTTCGGCCCTGCGCGAGGCGCGCATCGCAAAACCGCAATGATGCAAGCAAAAACGACGCATACAAAATAGGGGAACCGGCATGGATCGCGTGAAGGGCAAGGTTGCGCTGGTAACGGGGGCGGCAAGCGGCATCGGGCGCGCGTGCGCCGTGCTGCTGGCACGCGAAGGCGCGAAAGTCATTGCCAGCGATGTGCAGGACGACATGGGCAAGGACTGCATCGCCGCGATCACCAAGGCGGGCGGCGAAGCGGTCTATCTGCATCACGATGTCACCAGGGAAGACGCCTGGGAAAGCGTGATTGCAGAGGCGAAGACGCGTTTCGGGCGGCTGGACGTACTGGTCAACAATGCCGGGATCGCGATCGCGGGCCCGGTGACCGAGCTTTCGCTCGACGAATGGCGCCGGCAGCAGGCGATCAATCTGGATGGTGTGTTTTTGGGTGTGAAGCATGCACTTCCCCTGATGCGGGCATCGGGCGGTGGTTCCATCATCAACATGTCTTCCCTCGCGGGGTTGAAAGGCGCTGCCGGGTTGACTGCCTATTGCGCGACCAAAGGCGGGGTCAGGCTGTTCACCAAGGCGGTGGCGATGGAATGCGCCGCGGCCCACGACAATGTGCGGGTGAATTCGGTTCACCCCGGCATCATCGAAACCCCGATCTGGGGCGGCATCGCCACCGGGCTGGCCGGGGACAGCCCGCTGATTGCCACCGGCAGCGGCGGTGCCAACATGCCCGACCTGGACGCTATGTCGACCGTCATCGTGCCGGTGGGCAAGAAAGGCCTGCCGGAGGACATCGCACAGGGGGTGCTGTTCCTGGCCAGCGATGACTCGCGTTACATGACCGGCACGGAACTGGTGATCGACGGCGGCATGTCCACCCGCTAAAACAAAATCGGATTCGATGGAATCACGGTTTTGTTCTAGCTCGTTGTTCTGTCGCGCAATTTGTCGGAAGCCGGTAGCGGCAGCGTCGCCCGGCGGTACCCGTTTTTCCGATTGCGCTCCGGGCCGGGACTTGCCAAGCACGCGGGCGAGCGGGCAAAACCGGAACCGCTGAGGGCCGTTGCACCGGCCCCCCTTCAGCCACATATCCCACCCGTAGCAAGCGAGCGGCGGTTCATGGCAGGTTCTCATTTTGCGCGTGTGGTCGGGGCCTGTTGCCGCCATGCCTGGCTGATCGTGATCGGCGCGGTGCTTCTGGGCGTGGGGGCCGGATTTTTCACCGCCCAGAACTTCGCCATCAACAGCGATACCGCCGAACTGATCTCGCCCGACCTGCCCTGGCGGCAGCGCCAGATCGCCTTCGACAAGCAGTTTTCCCAGCAGGACAATCTGATCCTGACGGTGGTCGACGGCGAAACGCCGGAGCGCACCGAGGAGGCCGCCGCCGCGCTGGCCGCCAACCTTTCCGCCCGGCCGGAACTGTTCGAATCCGTCCGCCGCCCCGATGCCACGCCCTTCTTCCAGAAGAACGGGCTTCTGTTCATGCCGACCGAGAAGGTGCGCACGACCACAGAGCAACTGGTCAAGGCGCAACCGTTTCTGGGCCCGCTGGCCGCCGACCCCAGCCTGCGCGGCATCATGAACAGCCTTTCGACCGCGCTTCTGGGTGTGGAACAGGGGCAAGCCGCACTTTCCGACCTGAAAGCGCCGCTGGAGAATTTCGCCAGCGTCCTTTCCAAGGTGGAGCGCGGGCAACAGGTCTTCATGTCGTGGCAAAGCCTGCTTGGCGGAGGCGATACTGATACACGGCAGTTGCGCCATTTCATTCTGGTGAAGCCGCGGCTGAACTATGGCGACCTGTCGCCGGGCGCCAATGCGAGCCATGCCATTCGCGATGCGGCGCGCGCGCTGAACCTGACCCCCGAACAGGGCGTGCAGGTGCGGCTGACCGGGCAGATACCGCTGGCCGATGAGGAATTTGCGAGCCTGAAGGATCATGTCGGGCTGATCCTGTCGCTGATGCTGGCGGCGGTGCTGTTCATGCTGTGGATGGCGGTACGCTCGTCGCGGATCATCGCGGCGATCCTGGTGACGCTGTTCATCGGGCTTGCCGTCACCACGGCACTAGGCCTTCTGGCGACGGGGGGCCTCAATCTGATTTCGGTCGCGTTCATTCCGCTGTTCGTCGGACTGGGCGTCGATTTCGGCATTCAATACTCCGTGCGTTACCGCGCCGAACGTCATGCGCGCGGCAGTCTTCAGGAATCGCTGGTGGCGGCGGGCGGCAGCGTCGGCCTGCCGCTGGCGCTGGCGGCCATTGCGGTGGCGGCCGGCTTCCTCGCCTTTGTGCCGACCGATTATCTGGGCGTGGCCGAGCTTGGCCTGATTGCCGGCATCGGCATGATCGTGGCCTTCGTGCTGAGCCTGACCGTGTTGCCCGCGCTGCTGATGCTGCTGAAGCCGCGCGGGGAGGCCGATGAGGTGGGCAGCCCGCGCCTGGCGGTGGTGGACCACTTTCTGCAACGACACCGCAAGCCCATTGCAATCGTGGCGGCGATCCTCGCCGTGGGTGGGGCAGCCCTTCTGACCCAGCTTCATTTCGACTTCAATCCACTGCACCTGCGCAATCCGAAATCGGAATCGGTGGCGACGTTGCTGGATCTGATGAAGGATCCACTGAACGCACCCAACACGATCGACATTCTGGCGCCATCGCTCGACGCGGCCGAGAAGACGCAGGCAAAACTGTCCGCCCTGCCGGAAGTGGCGCAGGTGCTGACGCTCAAAAGCTTCATCCCCGACGATCAGGACGCCAAGCTGGCGCTGATCAGCGACGCGGCGATGCTGCTCGACACCACGATCAATCCGTTCTTCGAGGCGCCGCCGCCAAGTGATGCGGAAACCGTTGCAGCTTTGCGCAACACGGTGACCCATTTGCGCAAGGCGGCAGTGACGGCCAAGGGGCCGGCCAGCGCCGATGCGCTGAACCTCGCCGCCGTTCTGGAGCGGCTGGCAAACGGATCGAAGGATACGCGCGTCCGCGCCGGAGAGATCATGGTGCCGCCGCTGAAAACCATGCTGGCACAGGTGCGCAACATCCTGCAGGCGCGGAAGATCACGCTGGACACCATGCCGAAGGACATGGTGCGTGACTGGATTGCGCCGGACGGACGCGCCCGCATCCAGGTTTTCCCCAGCGGCAATGCCGACAGCAACGCCAATCTGCGCAATTTCGCACACGCCGTGCGCGCGATCGCGCCCGATGCGACGGGGGCCGCGATCTCCATCCAGGAATCGGGCAATACCATTGTCGGCGCCTTCACCAAGGCGGGAATCGGATCGTTCATTGCGGTGACCATTCTTCTTTTCATCGCGTTGCGGCAGGTACGCGTTGTGGCGATGGCGGTGGCATCGCTGGTGCTGGCGGGCATTCTGACCATGGCAAGCTGCGTGGTGCTGGGCCTACAGATCAATTTCGCCAATATCATTGCGCTGCCGTTGCTGTTCGGCATCGGGGTTGCGTTCAATATCTATTACCTGATGGCGTGGCGCGGCGGAGACGCAGGCCTTCTGCAATCGCCGCTGGCGCGCGCCATCCTGTTCAGCGCGCTGACAACAGCGTCAGGCTTCGGCAGTCTGTGGCTTTCGAGCCACCCGGGCACCGCGAGCATGGGCGAGCTTCTGATGCTGTCGCTCGCCTGGACGATCGTCGCGACCCTGTTCTTCCTGCCGGCTTTTCTGGGCCCGGCACCGCAAAAGGATGCGAAACCGTAAAACGACGGCGCGTCATCTATCGCGATGCCCGTCTATCGGAACAGAAGATAAATTCTTGCTGCCACCGGCAGCAGCGTGCACCCTGATGCCGATTTTATCCGCCAATCGGCACAGGGAGACACGCCATGAGTCAACAGCAACAAGCACCGGCCAGCTTGCCGGAGAAGATGACGCTATACACGGGATCGCTGCTGTTCCTGTTCGTTCTCGGCGTGATCGTAAGCTGGATTCTTCTGGGCACGTTCGTATTCGGCATCACATCCTTCTTCGCGAGCTTTCTGCTCTTGTGGTATTGGGCCAGCGTCGAGAAGGCAGAGATTTCCCGCCTTCCCGCCTCGGTCATCGGGGCGCTGGTCGGTCTGGCGCTAGCCTGGCAGCTTCAATTCCTTTCCGGGCAATTCGGCCTGAACGGCCTGATCGCGGGCCTGATCGTGGTTGCGGCGGCCGTTTTCGTGCAGATCATGAACTGGATACCCATCGCGGTGAACGCAAGCGCCATGCTGTTTCTGACCGCGCTATCGGCGCCCGCGCTGATGACGACGATGAATTTCGTCGAGGTCGCAGAGGCGGTCGGTTTCGGCGCGATCTTCTTTGGCGTGGCGGTCTATCTTGCCAAGCTCTATGTCGACGCCCAGACCAAAGCCAAGGCGCAGACGGCGTAGAACGCAGTCAGTCCTTGCGGCACGGGCACAACTCTGGAGATCGTTTCCAGATAGGAAGCAGCGTGACGCTGTTCAAGGGCACGCGTGTGCCGGAATACAAAAACCTCGCCCGGCGATAAGGCCGGGCGAGGTAAAGGCTTGCAAAACCCCCAAAAGAACCTGTGGATAAAATAGGGCCGATCAGCCTTTCATCGCGTTGTCGGCGACCTGATTGATCTTCTTGACCAGACCGGCGGCGCCTTCGGTATCCACCGTGTGGGCAAATTCCGAGCGGCGGAGCGCAAGCTGGCTGGTAAAGCCGGCCAGAAGAACGTCAATCACCTTCCAGTCCTTGCTGCCGTCTTCACGCATGCGGTAGTTGAATTTCACCGGCTCCCCCTTGTTGGGGCGCAATTCCGACTGCACCAGCTTGTCCTCCGCCCGGGTGATGGTGTCGGGCAGCACGACGAACTTCTGGCCGTCATAGCTGTCGAAATTCTTGGCGTAGTTGGCGATGGTCATACGCTCGAACGCGGCAACCAACGCCTTGTGCTGATCATCGCTCATCCTGGCCCAGGCCGGGCCGACCGCGAACTGGGTCATGGCGGGCAGATTGAAGGCGGCTTCCACGGCCGGCTTCAGTTTCTTGTAGCGGCCTTCGATGCCGAGGCTGGAGCCCTGTTTCATCGTATCCACCAGCACCGCGTAGAATTCCCGGATCTGCTGGGCGGCGGGATCGGACGCCGTGGCGGCAGGGCCGGCCGCCATGATGGGCGACAGGGTGGCCAGCAACAGCCCAAAACCCGCCAATGCGGATGTGAAATACCGGATCATCAAAGTCCTCCAGACCGGGCGCCGCTTCCATTTTGCCGGGGCGGACGCCCCCGAAGCGCAATGCCGCAATTGAACAGAACACCATTCCAATGGGAAACTGGCGAAAGAAGGGCGGAACGCCCGCCGCAGGCCATGGAACCAGGAGGACTTATGACAGACCGGATCAAAGTGACAATGGACGGAGGCGTGGCCGATGTGCGCCTTGTCCGCACCGACAAGATGAACGCGCTGGACAATGCGATGTTTCAGGCCCTGGTCGAAACCGGCGAAGGCCTGAAGAAAGACAAGGACGTCCGGGCAGTGGTGCTGTCCGGCGAGGGGCGCGCCTTCTGTGCCGGGCTGGACATGGGCAATTTCGCCCAGATGGCAAGCGGGGAGCGCAAGCCCGGCGTCACCGGCGACCGGCTTGGCCAGCGCGAATACGGCATTGCCAATGCGGCCCAGCAGGCCTGCCTGGTGTGGCAGCAGATTCCGGTGCCGGTGATCGCGGCGGTGCACGGGGTGGCGTTTGGCGGCGGCTTCCAGCTCGCGCTGGGGGCGGACATGCGCTACGTGGCGCCCGATGTGCGCATGGCGGTGCTGGAGATCAAATGGGGTCTGGTTCCGGACATGGCGGGCGTTCTTCTGA
>ERZ778023.3939-NODE-3939-length-13459-cov-3.764921_pt1 | contig 13459 bp, 19 predicted proteins | sample MGYA00375753_ERZ778023 | MGnify/ENA primary metagenome ERZ778023 (study PRJEB29350, sample SAMN05389822) | bioreactor metagenome | isolation source: Ammonium sulfate bioreactor | place: South Africa: University of Cape Town | collected 2014-04-04 ...
CGATCATGGTGTTTGAATTCGAACATACTGATTACTTTGAAACAGAACGTACCCCATGATGGATGTAATTATATTAATTGTATAAAGCCAAATTGTGCCCAGATATGTTGCCCAGAAGAATATAGTCATTTATCTTTTCCCAGGCCCCCTTGCGTTTCTTTTCTGTGCTCTGTACCAAATGAAATTCCTCGAAGTCGGATATGCACCAGCAGAGCTCTGCTGTTCAGAGCAAGAGGAAACGAATAGGGGAGCTCTGAAAGATCTTGCATTACCTAGAGGGCAGCACGCTTCTTCTCCTCCCTTCTGTTTTCCGTAACCGAACAGAAGAATGGAGATCGAAAATCCAACGATACGTCAACCCCTGTTCTGTAACCTGCCGTTCATCTTGATCAAGGCTAGGAAATCTGCTCAAGATACACAATTTGCTATTCCAATCATATCACGTGGTTGGGAACTGGAAACCGTTTTGCATGCTGGTGTTCGATGTGATTATCGGTGGGACAGTGAAATCGGGCCCTACGGAACACCGAGGAAATTGTATCTGCACCTCAAGCAGTTGATGCAGCCTAACTTCCAGCCCCTGCACTTTGTCTTCACAATGGAAAAACACCAAGTGACCGTGACCACTTCCCCAATCTATTGTATGAATCCTGCCGAAGACAAGGCAACAGCGCTGGCACGCTGTTTTATGGTACATCATCAAAGCTTATTGCAACAGGTACTAGCTTTATTCTCACTACGCGCTGTACGCAACAACTAACTCTTCCCTCTGCCATAGACCCAAATTCCTTGGATTAAAATCTATCCATGGTTCCGTACCTTGTTTAGGGCCAAGCTTGCGTGTGACAAATCAACCGATTTGAGCTGGGACGTATTCGTCGAATTGTTCCACGTCGTAGCGCACTATCACCAGACTTGTTCTGCGGAACAGGCTTTCGTTCAGTTTGTCTCGTGGTTTCTACGCTTCGTCAGAGTTCTCAAATCAACAGAGGTATGGCATATCAATCCTGTATTTTCTCGCACGCGCTTATTCATTATTTACGTATAGCTGCGCGTGTGGTGGAACAATGGGTGCGCTTAGTCTCCAAATAATCATAGAGATGGTATCGCATTGCTAACATAACTTTCACAAAGGTTCTTACTACCTCGATTCCACGAAACGGAGCGGAAGCAGTTCCTAGCACATTTCGGCGAGGGAACTTTTCTTCTCCGCCTCTCAATGAGGAAGCCAGGAGTGGTAGTGGTTAGCACAAGCGGCCAGACTAAAGAGGAAACGTACGAAGTAGGAGGCCCTGGAATTCAACCTCAGGAAGCTGGAAAGGCGTTTGCACAACTGGTAGCAAACAGGGAGGACTACATAGCCACAATTCACAAACAGGGGCAGCCCAAAGAAAAAGCGTTCCTATTTACCCTGCTGACCGAACAACAATCTCAACCACGGCCACTACCACTACCACTACCACTACATGGTCCCGTCTCCGTCAAGCACCTCCCTGAAAAAAGGGATAGCACTGAACGAGCTGAGTACATCGACTTGAAAACAACACGCCACCACGGGCACCAGCAGGATACTCAACTGACAAACACCAACCGGCCGCAACAAGAAGCAAGTCGCATTTTCCCTCCGATGGAACAAACTACACAGGGTCTCAGGGCATTCCTTGCAAACAGAGGAGCTTTGACTAAGTAGGAATTTTTACTGTGCGTTCACCTGTAATTTAAGTCTGATCAGAAATTAGCGTTTGTTTTTACCTCGATCATTGTTCAGCTGTAAACGTCGATGGAGGAGAAGGAAGGTCCTCCCGAGTTGCAGTGGAAGCACATTTCGTGTGCATTAAAAGATCCACTACATCACTCTACCAATTCCACAGTCCTTGAGGGAACTTATCTAAACGAGCTTGTTGCCATTAAACTACTTCACACGGATGAGAAAAGCGAAGGACAGGTGTTCCGCCTGGAACACAACAATATCGTATGCTACCTCGGCGTCTTGAGAAACCCCGCCGCGGTTGTATCCAAACTGGCTGCAAATGGGCGCGCAAAAGATCATCTTCCCCAGTCCAACTTGATTCAACGATTACGGATGATTAAGGAAGTAGCCCAAGGATTGGCCTTCCTCCACGAAAATCGTATTGTGCACAACGACGTGTCGTTGCGGAATGTTGTGCTTGCTGACGAGTGTCAGCTGTGTGACTTCGAACATGCGCGAAAATTGGACCCCGAATCTCAAGGCTACATAGTTAGAGATCGCGACCGAAGACTCCCTAAATGCTCCCTGGCTCCGGAGGTTTTTCAGCACACAAGTGCTCAATTCAGCTATAAGAGCGACATTTGGGCTTTTGGGATCATGATGTGGGAATTCGTATGCGGCAAGGAGACTGTTGATAGCTATCCTGAAATTTTAAAGGATTTATTGCAAGTTCATCCTGCCGTTTGTGAAATCATCCACAGGTGAACCTTTGCCTTTCAACTCAATTGCTGTAACGATAACTCTGTAGTTGTGGGAGCAACGACCCAAACGCACGACCTACAGCACACAAGTTAATCGGAAATCTGAATCAAGTGATTTCAGTGTTGTCCCATGATGATAACTATCTCCAGCTTGGCAGCGAGCCGAAGGGTACAAGTACCGCTAAAATATCCGAAAATCGCTACAGCTTCGAGAAAGAAGAAGTTCAACGGATAAATCGGCTTACTGATGCGCGCGAGATTCAAGAAGGCCCATCTAGCGATCAGCATTCAGATACTACCAGTCCCGAGGATTGTCCAAATCCGACTGAAGGACGCGAGACCAGCGATAGTAACGAACGACGAAATCCGGGAATCCCGCAAGAATCACAGGAACGATCCCTGACTAACAAAGTAAGTGGCACCCATTTATTTTTGCAAATACTTAGTCTTCCCAACTCAGGAACCAAGTGATAAGAGGAAATACTATCGTGCAGCATTTTTCCTCTCCATTCTGCTGACAGTGCTCCTTGTTGGGGGAGGCCCAACGTATCTCTTCGGGGAAACAAATGAGCAACTTGTACCTACCCAACATCGGCATGAAGCTATCAACCACAAACTATCCATCCTCGAAGACGAAATCCTCGAAGAGACCGAGCTGGAGACAATTCAAGACGAAATCCCGGCATCCAGCATTGCGTTTTTGCTTGGGTCTTCCCACCTCTATCAACACCTTCCTGAAAATATCACCGATCGCGAAAATCTCAACGCGATGGAATTGGAACCTGATCAAACCAACATGCGCCACTTTTTAACTGTAAACGCTTCCCTCAATGATTCAAAGCCATATGATTTATAGAGATACCAGGAAAGAGGGATCGCTCTTTTTGGTATTCCGTCGGAGAGTGAGCAAGTGGATCACTTGCAAGACTTCTTTAATTTAGAAATAGCTTGGAAATTGTTGTATTATTCTGGTACGCAGCAGCCCTTAACCTACAAATGAACTAATAAATCATTGAAAAAGGACCCAGCCATTACCCGACCGGAGATTGGATGGTTAAGACACATTCTTCTTGGAGACAGATTTCGCTTCAAGATATACTGAACCTTTGGAACAGCCGAAAATACAATACAAGTGAAGATAGGTACAGCTTCATTCCAAGAGCGCCTCTAATAAATTTTCAGGCTGTTATTGATAGCCGATTGTTGCTATTCCGGGAAATGGGTGGAGATGCTGAGATTAAGCAAGATACCCAGGGTCTACATGCAGGCATCATGTGGCAAAACAGAGAAATGCCGATCCGACAGTCAAGGCGGGATCTTCACGCAAGCGTTTGTGGATCGCATGTTTAACCACAGACGACACTACAGCTTCTGGATTAGCTCATGGGAGGCGATCAAGAATCCACCACTGGCTGTACGACTCATCCGTTCCGACTTGTCAACTCAAGAGGACAACACTGCCTTTTCCTCCTTCCGCCGCATCCACGGCTTTTCTCCAACTGCCACCGCTCATGGACACCTGCCGATTGGAGCTGGCATCCATATAGGCCCTTCACGTTGCTGGGGCATTCCGCACGAAGGGGTGAAAGAATACATGAACACCATCACACTGGACGACGGCTACTTTCAGCTGAGCCGTCGTACCGACGTGAGTCAGAGTGGTACACTTCCACGATGAAATACAGCCTTCCTTTTTGCTGCACGTTTATTGGAAATGAGCATTTATGAAACTGAGCAACCTTCCCTTCGTGGCTCCGGCTCACTTGGCGGGGGACTCACCGGGGCGGGAGCTGGTGGAGGGACCACTGAAACCGCTACCGGTAAGGGCTTTATGTCGAACACTAGCACCAAGAAGGTTCGCCAAAGTTTGCGTTCCGGGTCTGGTTGAGGAGGCCACCTCAACGCTTGCCAGGAATCCTCCGTTTTCGTGCACATCGACATTGGGCACGGTTGTCTCATCACGCTGATGCACAATATTTGCCTGGCATTTCTTCAATACAAGCTGCTCTACCTCGATCACGCAATTACATTTCCTGCATCGATTAAGGAAGTTTGCGTAACCATTTACCTCGGCTCGACGAACTTCATCGAGGTGGCCCAATCTTAGTACGTAGATCTCTTCATTGGCATGGAACTTCCCGAAACCTAGATGAGCACTCACCATCTTATTGAAAAACGGACACGCCTTGACGCAAAGGAGTTAGGTCAGCGAGTACATCCTCTAAGGCACCGAATCACCTGGTCTCCTTTGGAATTCTGCTTCGGCGTACGGCAGGGACCGATCGCATTCAGTCCCGGTTTTAAAACACCAGGGTCATCTGGATCACAGGAAACCAACTGCAGTGTGGCGGGCGGTACGGTGGGATCGATGAAGTGTGCTTTTTGGAACGTAAGGTCGCCCATTTCATGCGATGTTTAGCCTCGTTTGTTATTAATAAAACGAGGCTGCACTCTTAGGGGAAAGAAGAGTTCCAGAGCTCGAGCATTTTTTAATTTTACTTTTTAATTTCATGCAGAGCGCTGCAAGCAAGAGCCAAATGCCTTCGCGCCGCTGCCCTCACCCTGCTTACAACACAATAGATGGCGAAAGGGAAGCTGATGACCAGAATTGTGTGGGTCGGGGTTGGTGCCTTAGGATTCCTGGGCTACCTCAGTGTGCTCAGTTATCGTTGTCCGCTCTCCGCTGCGGATGAGACTGAAAACGATCTCACGGATCACACATGCCTACTTATTGGACCCTGCGCATCGCCTCGAAGGAACCACCCAAAAGTTTGGAGCGTTGCCTTCGCCCAAGCAACTCATTCAGTGTGATGATAAACGGGAGAGACTCTTGGTGTCGTGGCAAGATGATGTGCAAGGCATTTACTCTCTTGTACTTACCATATCCACAACTAAGTTTCCTGAGTAAAGACGACGAGAAAGGGAACTGCCTGTAAAGAATTTATGACGCGCCAAACGTACTTTCCAGAGTTGGAGTAAAGAATTGAGTGTGGCGATCCACACAGATACCCCCCCCAACTGAAACCCGCTTCCGTTAACATAGGTCACGAAATCAACAACCGCTCAACACGATCGGGTCCAACCCTGGCGTTGCCTTAAGGAAAGTGAAATGCAGCGAAGCGTGTAAATAACAGAGATCGTGCACATCCTCATTTATTAAGCTCTCTGCACTAAAAGAACTTCACAAGGGCTCGCTGTACAGCATCCGGTCGATTCTTGTGATGGCCGTGATGAGTCTGCTTGCTCCCCCCAAGTTCGGTTATGGTTGCCTTGTGTTTCTCGCTTCCTGTTTTCAGGACTCGATGCACCTCCACTGCAAATTGCCTGTTACCAACCGTTATGGAGCTTGTCTCGCTTTGCTTCCACTTTTTGACAGCGTCTTGAGCTAGTTGAATGTAGTCCGTGCTGCTCATGTTGTTGTTTAATCTTGTTACGTTGTATGAATAACAAAGACGTTTATACAGTGCTCTTAGTTTGTAGAGCTCGCCAAGGGGGAGAGCTCTAAGACTTTTTAATTTTGTGGAGCTCTGCCAAAATTAACCGGTTGTTTTTCTGTGCGATGTACATTGAGAGAAACAAGGGAGGACCAGCTTCTTCCTAACGAACGACGAACAACAATGTCGGACACCGAACTCGAAGACGATGAGAAAGAAAAAGAGGGTGACAATGAGGCAGGCAAGCATGAACGGGAACAGGCGCGAGCTCGAGAATACTATGACCAGGCAACAGACGTCCTCGGGAAAAATCCCCTCGAATCCGTGCGGCATGACAGATTTAAGCAGAGTCAAAAGGCTACCGTTGATCGTTCGTTGGATGACCGAGTGGAGAAAGCGCGTGAGAGGAGGCACGGTCAGCACGAGCGGGTCAACATACCCAATGCTCCCCTTTTGGCGAGGATGAGGAAGTGATTGCTAATGCTGGTGGTGGGATGGCCTTGTACGGCTTATACTCCTTCGACAAAGGGAGAACAGAACGCCAGCCACCCAAGAAAATGTTACAGAAACCTGCTCAAACGCGAATCGTACCGCCTGCCCATGCGAGCACTAGTTATGAGGAACTCGAAGTGAGCACCTCAACGAGCGGTTCCAATTTGATCCAGGAGCTTCGAAGCCGCGGTCTAAACTTAGCAATGACGGGTAGCTTAAGCTCATCGCTCCTCTCCTGTTTCCACATTGGGGGGGGACTTCAGAACAGCAGCGAGCACTCAACACTGCGCGAGAGCACTCGTTGTTCCTCGGCGATGGTGAGAGTCTCAGTGAGGATAGTGATTGGCGGCACCTTCCAGATCCCGCTACAGGAAATGCGCCTTACCGAGGATTGTCGCAAAGCAGCGCTGAGCATAAAGACTCTAAAGGACGCGCAACTCTTTCTGCATCATTTTGGCACCCATATCTTCTGTGGACGACAAACTTTGGGTGGGAGCCTGATCGAAGCGACTGTGGCCCAAAGCACCAGACATGAAGGACATGCCGAGGATGTGGACACAGGCACGATTGATATTGAAACAGGCGTGGGTGTTGCGGGGCCGGTCTTGGGAGGCATAGGCGTCCGCTCTAAGATGTTCGCTTCGAAAGGCCGCAAAGAGGACCACTCGAGGACAGTCGAGCAAGCGAATGTAGGGACGAGGGCTTTTTCAATCGGCCCTCGTACCTTAGACCTCAAGGAGTGGCAGCACGAAGTGGCGAATAACCGTAACTGGAGCCTTCTAGGATGTGAACCCGATGAAGAGGCGTTCGTCCCGGTATGGGAGGTCCTTCTTAGAAATCTCGACGCAACCCCTGAACTCGAGGCCACGGTCAAGCTGCTCAAGCAGGCCGCCAAAGATTTTCACAGCCAATCAGATTCCTCAGAACCCTACGAGTCTTCTTCCGACGAAGAATCGCTCTCCTCCGACGAACGCGAAGACCTTGAAAACGTCCGAGACGAGACCCGAGCCACCGGGATAGCCTACCTGCTGGCAGGCACTAAGGCTGCAGATTGGTTGAAGCGCGCAAAATATTCCATCTCTGACCGCGAGACCCTCACGAAAACGGACAGCTCTCAAGCTTTGCTGGCAGACAAGGCAAAGATGAAAGCGCTTTTCCAGGTAGAAAGCTCTCCTCACGTTATTATTTAAGCCACACACACACACAAGGCACGAGATATAGGACAATTTGGTCCGCCAGAAAAGGATAATCCTCTGGATCATTTAACCGATTTCTTTGACTCCTGCGAGCCTTGGAAGATTCTATACTATGCAGGTACGCAAAAAACTGTTTATTTCCTCAGCACTCAATTCTCACATGACAGGATCCAGTGAATATCGGACTGGGAATTGGGCGTTTTGCTCAGAGCAACAGGAATGGCGCGTGCTTAAATTAAACGATCTGTTATCCCGTTGGGAGAAGCGCAAAAATCAGAAGACCAAGTAAGTCATTTGCCAAAATCGAAACAAATTTCATTCTAACTATACGGTTTATAAACCAGACTCATAATAATTGCAGATTGTTGTTATTCTGGCAAGTGGGTAGCGCGTTTGAAGAAGAAGCAAATTCACGGTGTATATATGCAAGCTTCATGCCGCCAGACAGAGAAATGCAAGTTCAACAGCAACGGTGGAATCTTCACCCAGGCATTTGGAGATTGCAGCTTCAACCACAAAGAAGGAATGAGCGTACTGAGCTCTCTGGGGAATGCTCTCCGGCATCCTGTGATCGCCTTCAATCTCACCCTCTCCAACTGGTCGACCTCCGAAGATAACTCTGCATTCGAGTCCTTCTCCAGACATCACGGATATTCTCCCACCGCAACTGCTCATGGTCACCTCCCCGCGGGTAAGGGACTTCACATCGGGCCTTCACGATGCTGGGGAATTCCGAAGCAAGGCGTGCTCGATTACATGAACTCCATGACTCGTGACTCTTCAGCAATCAAACTGAGCCGAAGGGATGACTTAAGCAAACAGGAGTACGAGAAAAAGAGAGGGGGTAACAAATAAACATATACAAATATATTCTAAAAAGTATGTGTAACAATAAATAGGAATGTTGTACAATAAACTCCCCCTCATTACTCTATGAACGTGGTGAACTCCAAGACGGGGAAATCAAATTGTTGAGCAGCCGAAAGTTCAGGCGTAAACATCCCCTCCAATATCACAAAATCAGGGATGGGTACCACCAGCTCCTCCTCGACACCAGCAGCTATGCTGGGGGTTTGTGGCTCTCCCAAATGCCATTCTCCAAAATCACTTGATTCTGCTGATATAAACAGAAGAAATCTTATTAACTATTAATCCATTGGCAAAGGGATGCACTCACCAATCACCATTTGAGTCGGTTGAGGGTAAAAGTTGTTATTGCCAAACAAAGGGTTGGGATCCGCCAAGTCTAGGCTGGTGGCGGGTTGATTTTCAATGCTATGGAAGAAACGTCAAACCAAAAGTATAAGAAACTAACACCCCTTACCTGTTACATGAAGGCCCCGCCAAGAGATTCGCCAACATATCAAATCCCGCGCGCGCCTGAGGGAGACCAACAATTGATTGGAAGATTTCATTCATTAGCTCAGGATTTTGAGTCGCATCCGCTAGCAAAGGCGCAATGTCTTTGACAAACATTGTCTGTTTCCTGCGTTTAACGCTTTTAGAGGTGTTAGCAAATATGCGAGATTAAATATGTAAATTCTTCACCTGTTCTGTCTTTCTTGTTTAGGCCGCTTGTTTCTTCTACGAACGCGAAGCGAAGAATCTGATTCCTTCCGCGATGTGTTTCCGAGCATATACGGGCTGCGCGCTTCCCAATCACCGTTCGGATCGCGCAGTAGAAGGAATAGGTATTGGTTGTTTTGTTCCTGTTCAGTTTGTGGATCTTCAGGAAGATCAGCCCAAAATTGAACCACAAATTGCAGAGATGTGTCGGTGGCTTGGTTCCAAGAATATCTTCTCTGAGGGATTATCACCCCGCTGTGTGGAGCAGCGGTCACAGTGACATCTCCTCGGTAATAGGGAAGACAGATGGAGCTCGGCTTCGGATTTTTGCCCCGCACGGGAGCATTGTCGATTGCTGAGCACAGCGCGATCTCGATGGAACGACCCGCTGGACAATTATTGACAAATACAAACATGTTGCGCATGCCAGGAGTTTTGTCGCATGGGAGGGCTCCGTCCTTTCCGATGGTCACAAAGAAGGTTGTTGTCAGGTGGAACTTTCCTCGCCAATCTTGTCTGGCAAGTTGTATGTCATGTGTTGGACGCAGCATAGGAATGGTTGTTTTGGCGTAGTAAGACCAATGATAGCGCCGTTGTTAGCGAGAGCTGTTGTGTTGCCTGTCCGCCCATCGCTGTTGCAAGTATTTATGGCCAGAAAGAAATTGATTTTGCCCACTTGGGAATTTCGGAGTGCTGTGACATCAGATGCACTCCGAAACTCCCTCCCTCCGAAACCTCCAAGCCAATCATCACAAGGTTCCCGAAACCACACGTGTTCTCGTAATAAGTTCTAGAGCTAGCGCGAAGAGACAGGGCATAAATGGCGAACAAAGGGCGAAAGATTGCTTTTATCTTACAACATGAGCGACAAGGAGGAAAAGAGCGCTGAGAAGCAGGAGACGAAAAGTGGTGAAAAGTGTTGCAAGGATCACAAGCCGAAGAAACAAAAGAAGAAGAAGAAAAAAGATCCCAAAGGCACAAGGCATTCTGGAGAAGATTCCACCGACACCGCCAGCAGCAGCGACAGCAGCAGTAGCAGTGATGAAAGCGACACAGATCTTCACAACACTTGGGACAAGCGACAGAATGCGAGGCACGCTTACATGTGCAAAAAGCACAAAGAGAGGAAGAAGACATTCAATGCAAAAATGCGTTCACTGGCATGTGATATGAACGTAGGGTGAGTTTGTGAAAAAATTAAGTCTATCAAAAACTGACCCACCGTTATCTAGATTGCCACCAGGTGGAGACCAAGAAGTCTACGGGTGGCGATTATTGGGCTATGGGATCGATCTCACCCGAAATCACGTCAAATTGCCTCTATTTGCTGACACCTGGGAGAAGGGATCCAAGGTTCGATTATATAGGGTACGTGCTGATCTCGATTTCTCCCAATCTCGGCGAAATCTATTTACAATCTTTCATTTAGGTTCCTGATTACGCACACATCATTGAAATCCCAGAATGCGAGACCCTCCATCACTCATTTGAGAGTCAAATGGAGGAACAAATGTTAGCAGCTGCAGATTTAGGCATTGATTTTAAGTAATAATAATTCCACACTTGTGATGAACTCCGTAACCTGACCAATTCCAAATCAGGGCCGGAATGTTTGCCTTTGATAACAGTCTATCCTTTTCCTATCTCAAGACTGGAGGCAAGAACAAGATGATCGTCGTAAATAAGGTGCTCATCAAATCGCTTCACAGCAGTGTCCTCCTTGACGAGGCTGTCAAATGTACCGCTTTTTATATCTTTGTTGAGACCAGTAGTTTCTTAATGTCTTCATTCATCAGATTTACGACCATCCGTCCAGGACGCGATTGCGAAACTGCCCTCGAGTTATGACAAGGAGGTAGAAAAAATTGCATTCCTCAACTTCATTAAAAGGTACTAAAGCCTCTAATATCAATTGCACGTGTTGTTTCCAAGTTTTAACCCCATAACATTTGAGGTATGGGACTCACTTGATCAGCGAACTTGTCTTTGGCGGGTGTGTGGAGGGTCGGAGCCTCGTTGAGGTCACCAGCAAGAGTTCAAAAACCGATGCAGAGCTCCGCCTTGCCATGAGAATGCAAAAGTTATCCTGCTTCGGCATTTCGATTGGCGGCGGTGCCAATGCTGGCGGTGCATATGAGAAGGAGGGCAGCGTGTGTGATGCTCTCGAGACTACTTGGATTTCCTGTTCTGGGGGTGCCATTGACACCCAACCGAGTGGCAGCATCAGCCCTGAGGCAGTTCAAAAATGGAAGACCGGACACAACCTGAACAGCTATCCTGCAGTGATTTCGAAACGCGTGCTGGATATTAGCGAGATTATTGAAGATCCTGTCAAGAAAGGTTGTCTTCAGAAAGCCGTTGAAGATTACCTGATAGAACAAAAGAACAAAGCTGAAGGTTAGTACCATCCTCTCTCAAACAACACCATTCTGGTTTTGTGGAGTCTGACGTAAATATTCAGCTATCACCGAATTGAAGCTGTGGCCTGTTTCGCGATACAAGTATGACTGGAAAGCCGCTCAAGGCATGGAGAAGAGGCTTGCCGAGCAGGACATATCGAATATGATCACTACCGCTCTTTCCGAGTGCACCTCCCTGAACGTGGTATTGGCGATTGTCCTCAACGAGCTGGATAAAAATTACGGACCCACTTGGCGCGGCGCGTTGGTGGAGTCTGCCGATAACATTCTTGTGGCATCGGCTAATCTGCACCTTGCAGTCCAAGTAAGTTACAATAAGACATTTGTCTTTTGGCAACAGATTCCTCAGAAGAAATGAACCGGCTTAATTCATCGTATTGTATTCGGATCGCCAAAAATACTTGTTATTGGTGTTTCACTGGATTCTTTTGTTGTCGCACTCATGCTCAACCGCACACGCCACTTTCGCAGCCAATACACTCACACAAAACTCTGGATTTTTGGAAATTTTTTTTTTTCCCTCTATGGCCTAAAGTAGAACGTTGAACTTTGTTATCTCGCTTTACATGGGAAAGGTCACATTGTGCTGCGCACCTTTACAAATAAAAGATATTGTTCTATTACAGAACTGCAACACGACTTCTACATAGCTTGCCCTGCCAAGAATGCTTTTAGGCCAACGACATGACGGCTTTGAGCCGGTGTAGTGGAAGTTGATGGAGCAGGGCTCTGGGGCGGATTGTGGTCGACAATTGGTTTCCATTGCTGATCGTTGAATTCATCCAGTGGCACATAGCTGGCGCGAGGTGGCAGCTGCCGCTTTGCTGGCTCCTGCTCTCGTTGAATTTCTTGCGGCTGCAAATTCATTGCGCTTCGAAGAAGACTCAGAATGGAGGCTTTATCCTTGGGTTGGCCGTGGTTGTCAACAGTGCTGACAAAGGCTTCCCCTCTCTCCAATTTCGAGAAAAACTCCTTGGCGGCTACCTCAGGCACGAGCCCTGGGGTGGCGATTGGGTAGCTCACTTCGTTGATAGCACCATTCCACTTGGTGCTTGCCACTACCACACCAGGCTCTCGCAATGACAACCGTAAAAGGAAAGTTCCATCGGCGGATTTGGTCAAGAGAGCCCCTCTAGCCTCTGAGTTTAATCTAGGCAGTAACAACCTGTTGTTCACAAAGGAGAGGGCGGCTTTAGTTTGCGGGCAAAGAATTTATAGCACTCCGGTCATACCCGCTATCCCAGCAAAGCCGCATCTTGATTTCAATTAAAAGGGTAAGACAAAACACATAGGGAAGGGGGGGGGAGCAACAGACCAATGGGGACTTGAGAATACGTATGAATCCCAAGAACCAGATAACAAACTTTACGAATGACTGTTGCACAGAATATGAAGTGCCATAGTATTCCATAATCTCGAACATTTCGACAAAGACTTCCCAGCCCAAATCAGTTTTGTGGCTCCTCTCACATTGAAGTTTTGCCCGTAGCAAGCTTCTCAACCATGGATACACTTTGGCCCAAGGAACTTTCACCTTGTGAAAAGCGCGTTTTTGTATGTGACCAAGGTAGGTGGCTTTTGAGAGGGGCGAGGAAAATACCTGCTGTAACGCTCTTTGTTGGGCGAGCAACATGCAGTAGGAAAGCACTTCTGCCTTTCTCTCTGAAGGGTCAAGACAGTAGACTGGCACGGATTCCAAGGGAACACGCTTGTCCCCTCTTGTGAAGAGGAAGCGCAGGGGCTCGAAGGATCGTTTGGGCATCAACGCAAGCCGCAATGTGCTAGGTGATGAAGTTGATGCTTCAACACCGTTATCCCAGTAAAATGGGATTTGTCTCTCTCCATGCCAAACAGAGGAGAGTTCCCAGCCTTCTGCCTTCATCTCAAAATCAACGGATCT
>ERZ778023.3944-NODE-3944-length-13446-cov-57.938317_pt1 | contig 13446 bp, 16 predicted proteins | sample MGYA00375753_ERZ778023 | MGnify/ENA primary metagenome ERZ778023 (study PRJEB29350, sample SAMN05389822) | bioreactor metagenome | isolation source: Ammonium sulfate bioreactor | place: South Africa: University of Cape Town | collected 2014-04-04 ...
CGGTCGCTGGCAGCGTCACCAAGGCCGTGCAGTACCTCATCACCACCGAGGAGGAAGCTTCCAACCCCACGACCAAGGTGACGGCCGCCCAGAACAACAGCATTCCATTGGTGAGCGAGGACTTCATCGTCGAGTCAGTCAAGGAGGGCAAGCTGCTCGATCCCAACGACTACTCTGTCGAGTAAGCGACTCGTCTCTGTTGCAACCTCTCACCTACTTACTGTCTCACCAATATGTACCCTATTTGATCAATACATACACTCATTCCTTCATTCATACACTCACTCATTCATACAGCGGTCAAGTGTATTTACAGCATCACGAACAACGACGACGTGGTCACGTAAACATATTGAAGTAAATATCAAGTCGTTGAAAGATCTGATAGAACGATGGCCGATTGGTGGGTACAGCATGCCAACAGTCATCCATCAACGAGCGCAAGACCTGCGGCCACAGCGGAGAGACGGCCAGTCGCAGGCCATTGGGCACTCGTTCGGCCACTTGAGCGCGACTCAGGTCGGCGAACGGCTTGGTGCGAGCGAGCACCTCCCACAGCAAGACGCCAAAGCTGTACGAGTCGCTTCGTTCGCTGTAGTTGGCCTTGTCTCGAATGACCTCGGGCGCCATCCATCGAATGGGACCGTTGTCGGACGAGTCGGCCTGACGGTAGGCCTTCTTCTTGATGCGGCTCATGCCAAAGTCCGACACGTGAGCGTTCCAGTCTTGATCGATCAGTATGTTGCGAGCGGCAATGTCGCGATGAATGATCTTCTCGCAATGCAGATGCAAGACGCCGGCCGACGCGTCACGAACAATCTTGACCAAGGTCTTTTGAGGCAGTTGCAAGCGCTCGAGAGTCACGAGATCGTACAAGCTCCGACGCGGATAGTACTGCGTCACGATACACAGATTGTTGGGGTCCATGCAGACGCCAATGAATCGAACGATCGCTGGATGGTTGGTTACCTGGTCATCATCACAAGTGAGTGAGTGACATACGATGGCTACGACTGAACTTGTAACAATGTCGCATGAAGATATTCACGCCATACCTTGCGCATCATGGCAGCCTCTTGACGAAAGTCTTCAAGCTTGTCGGCATCGAGATACACACCGATGCGCTTGACTGCGACATCGGCACCGCGCCATCGACCCTTGTACACGACTCCGAAGGCACCACGACCGATGGGCTGCGGTTCGAGCACCAGCTCACGAAACGAGATCTCGTGCGCCGCCAGCACGCTCACCGTACGAGCGAACGATGAGCTCGACTCGCGTTGTGCTAGCGGCGATCTCGCTCCGTCGCTGCTCGTCGCGACAGTCGAGCTTGTACCCGAAGAAGAGGGCGCACTGGATGCAGTGAATTGGCTCTGCATCACGACATTGTAGCTGCCAATCTCTTGCTGCATGCGAAAGATCGCCTCCTCCATGCGCCGGCGGCTTCCAATGTCCGTGATGCCAATCTCCTTGAGATCCTTGGTCGTGAGGTACGGCAGAATGTCGAGGCCAATGTTGTTTGCGACAAAGTTGGTCAAGTAGCCCTCGCACCCGATGCCGTTGAGGAACTTGGAGATGTCAGCCACCTCCTCGGCACTCATGTCATCCTTGCGACCCAGTTCATCGCCTCCTGAAGGTGGAGAGAGAGAGAGAGAGAGAGAGAGAGAGAGAGCGTCCCCAGCACGACGAACAGATTGATGAGCGTCTGAGTAACGTGCTCCAAGGAGCGAGTACTGATGAGGAGCAACGTACGAGTATCGTTGGTCACTGGAAGCGCAAGTGGTCCCGACGGTGTGAACACGAGGTCCATCGAGGCAGTATCGACCGACCTCTCATTCGACAAGGGAGAATAGTCGTCGTCCATCGATACGACGGTGCGTTGAGGGTGCTCTTGATTGTTCACCAGCTGCTTGGGGTTACTGGGCATACTGAAAGCAAGGAGATTGGTCGAAGCCGCCCATGATGGCAACGAGTCGGCAATCGCTCCCGGTACCGAGTACACCAAGTCTGCACGCCCACACATTGATGCAATCGCCGTCATTACTAGGCACGCTTCTATCGAAAGAAACAAACGCACACATTCACACATACCACTGGCTGATTTGTGTCGACTGTCGCGCCATCGTTGAATACGTGCAGAGATGGAAGACGGATTGAACAGGAATACTGGCCGATAGGTATTGGAACCATCGCCTTGAAATGAGAGCTCATGGTCGACTTGCATCGGAGGCACTCCCCAGCGAGCTTTAAAGTAGATGATCACCTGAACGCAAGTGACTTGCTTAGCGATGCCATGACTCGAGCGAGACAGGACAAGCAACACTCACGTACGGTAGATACAAACGTTCCCCAAGCACGACCCGACACCTCGTACGGTGCATTGTTCAATCGAACCACGGTCTCTTCTGGGCCACCGTATGCATTGTATCGAAACTCGATGGCTTCAATGTAGCACATGGTCGCAAAGAATGACGAGTTGCGAGGTCGCACATAGATCTTCCATGCGTAGTCTCCGAGTCCATCGTCGGCATTCTGTGAGATGCAATCATGACCAAGTCTTGTCGTGAGTATCAACGAAGCTGTGGCTGATTGTGTGTGTGTGTGCGTGTGTGTCTCGTGCGGATGAAGCACCTTCTCAGGAGGAACTCGATGATACTCATTACCAATGGCGAGGATGGGATGCGAGAGAATGCCGTTCGCTCCTGCACGACGAAGGAGCATCGAAGCATCTGCACTGACGGCCATCGGTACCACGGCAGCACTGCTGATGATCGGTGGCTTGAGGCCCACATTGAGCGGCTGTTGCGAGATCGAGTTACGAAAGAGTCGAGCTGCTTGTCGGAGCCCAGGTACCAGCGGTCGGTCTTGGACCTGGTTGCTATCGGTGCTGCTGTTCGAGCGAGAGGTTCGATTGCGCACTTGTAACTGTGCTCCGCGATGATTCTCACTACTGGCATCGGAGAACCGTCGAAAGAGTGTTGCCGTGGTCGCTTTCGTTGATTGAGGTGCTTGTGAAGAATCTTGATGTGTGGAGAAGTCGAGCGTGGTCGAGAGAGACTGCGATATCGATTGGTCTGCGTCACGTGCTCGCGTCAAGGTCGACGAGATCGAGGAGTCGAGTGTGGATGCTTCAGTATCCTGCGAGCTTGGAGATATGAGCAATGATGGAACGTTGTTGTCAGAAGTGGCACCGATCGCTGGTACAGTCGCTGGCGTGGTACCGACGGCCGCGGTACCACGAGGTAGTGCATTGTACGAGAACTGTTCAGGTCGTTGGAATACCGGGAGCGAGAAGCACTTACTTGCTGTCAGAGTTGGTACGTTGGCTGCAACTGGTGGAACTGGTGCAAGAGGAGATGCTGATGATAGTGGAGAGACCGATGATGATGTCCCAGTTGTTAACGAGAGCGATGTGCCGTTGCTGTTGGTACTGCTGTTGAGCGAGATGCTTGCAGGTGCCGAGAGGGCCAAGTCTGCCGAGGATGCGTCAGAGACCGAAACACGATTCGAGGTGGAGGATGATGTTGTGATTGACCGTAGATCGTTCGATTGTGATATCACGGGATCGGAGGAACACAAGAGATTGTTCGAGCATGAGGTCGAGGTCGCAGTCGAGGAGGTCATTGGTACTACGGCAGCACGAAAGTCCTCCAACCAGCTCTCGAGCGCGAGGATGGTCTTGTTGCTCGAGTGTTGTAGCAGAGCACTGAGCACATCGTGTACGGTCGAGGCTCGAAACAACGACAATGCTCGATCACCGTATAGGACGTGAGCGACACTCATTGCGACGATGACGCTGCGCGCCAGGTCGTGAGAGCAATGCACCATGATCAACGAGCCACCCAACGCTGCTGTCGTGGCATTGGCGCCGCTGCTGCTGCCACCGCCACCGCCGCTGCTGCCGTGTATCGAGTCGAACACCGATCGTCGAATGTCGAGAATCTGTCGAACCAAGGTCGCTACTGACTCGATCGAACGCTCGCGATCACGATAGAACTTGGGAGCGAGCATGCATCGCAGCCACCCGATACCTCGCGCAGCACACACGGCTCGTATCTCATCGCCGCTCAAGCCCATGAATCGAAGCTCACTATCGACCAACAAGGTCACGATCGTGCCGACACCTTGTTCACGCAAGGAATCGATATCGGCCACGAGATCTCGGTGTGTGAGACCCTGCAGGCAAGGCCCCTGCATCCCAGGCGGATGTGAAGCGATACACATAAAGTCCAACGGAGCCGCGATGCTCGCGATCGTCATTGGTGTCGAGCCAGCGACCACTCCCATGGCACTGTGCTTCACGAGTGCTTGGCCCATGTTGAAGACACGAAGTACACTCGCTCACTACTCCCGCACAAATAGAACACACTTGTTCGGGTACAAGCAAGGATGGCGGCGAGCGAGAGAGCACACGCACACGCAACAAGGACAACAAGCAACAACGGTCAAGATTCACTCACACACGCACTGACACGCACACTGCACGTCCCGAAGAACTCCGCACCTCCCCAATCTAACCCAAGGTCTGCCGCTCTCGCCCAAATCTCTGTGTCTCACCGTGCTGAGGTACCTCGCCACATGAGCCACGACACAACAACACCAACTCTCCAAATCTTCCTGGATGGTCTCCAACCGAGATCGAGATTGCGTGGAGTACTCCTGCGTGTCCACCATTACCCGCACTACGTCATCTCGCTCCTCGAATGCAATGCGCCACTCTTCGAACGAGCTGTCTCACTCGCTCGCTCTCCCTCTGCCTCTCGCAACTCTCACCATAATCACCTTGTGTGAATCTTCGACGAGTATTCAAATCTTTGTCTCGGCGTATCTGGCATCGTTCAAGCAAATGCAAGCCACTACGAGGAAGGCCGTTGTGTGCGCCACGCGCAGCGCGCGAGTGGTGCTGGCGTCTCAATCTCATACGCGTATGCTCGGGCGCGTGATCGCTTCGCCTCGACCACAGGCTTCCGATGTGATACTACTGAGCGGGTATTCCTCCCCGATTCGACGAGAGTCGACGGCCATTGCTGATATCTGCTCGATGTTCGTTGTGGCGCGAGCAGGACCCTTGGAGGAGGTAAGACGACGTTGGCGCAAGGTTACCTGCGTGCAGCCACACGGAACCCTCGGTTGATAGCGCCGTCGCCATCGTTCCTGCTGGATCTCGAATACCAAATAGCCGCGTCTCTCGTGTACGAATCCTTGGAGAGAGTGAAGTCGTGGCGAGCTTGCTAATACCAGAAGCGCCACAACAGTGTGCATCACATGGATCTCTATCGCCTGCATTCCGATGCCGCACACCTCAACAAACTCCAACTGCCACACATTATGCAGCACCGTACGAGATGATTGCGCTACAATCCATGAACAATCACGGAGTGGACAAGTGGACGCTGATTGAGAGTCGCCGATGATGCAGATGTAGCACTGATCGAATGGCCTGACCGCTTGCTGCCTGAACTGATACCTGACACACGACTCGAAGTCTCGCTCACCATCACACAATCACCGTCCACTGGTCGTGAGACACGAGAAGCTCTCGTGACTCCGTACGGACATCGATGGGAGCAGTGGTTCGATCAGGTGCTGCTCGCACATCGAACCATTGGCAACTTGACGACCGTCACTCCAATGAATCCACCTGTATAAACCAACTGTTGTCCGATCGAATCACATGACACTGTGTCAGTGGATGTACGGTCCAAGGTCGTGGTATTGAGCCAATCCACGCCAGCAGAGACTCAAGCGAACGGGACATTCGCGATTCACGCTGCTGTCAGTCACTTTGTTCTCGTTCGTTCGGTGCTCGCAGCAACTCCGCCAACCATGCGACGTTCCCACACGTCGGCCATCGTCGTGTTGGTGCTCCTCGCCATCGTCATCATCAGCATCACAACCTCGTGTCAAGCTCGCCAGTCACCAAGAACCATTGACGATCTCGCTCGCACTCCACGCACACCCGCTCGCCACGATAGCTCGAGCTCCTCACAACCGCAGCCGCAGCCGCGAGCATCTCGACAACTCGATCCCGTGATCGGAACGCTCGATACTGATCGCGAGCTGGCACTCGTGTTGGTCATTCATCGACATGGAGATCGGTACATGGTGATCCAGCCATCACTCGGGGGCTCCTCTTGCTGATCGAACCCACACCCGCCTTTCAGAGCACCTGTAGTCTACTGGCCCGAGGACGAGCCGCTATGGGAAGGTCTCGGCCAGATCACTCCGCTTGGCATGAACCAGCTCTATCAAGTACGTGCCCGATCAACCACTCGATATACGTTCCATCCAATGACTCTGCTCTCTCTCAACATCATAGTTGGGTTCGCTACTGAGAACCAAGTACATTATCAACGAGCGCTTCCTCGAGGACTATTACCGTCACGATCATATTTATTGTCGAGCCGTCGATACCGATCGAACTCTCATCAGCTCCGAGGTACTCCAACTTCAACCAACATCAAAATATCAAGATATTTTTGCTCTGTTTCGTTTGCTACATTTCGAGATATTTTGGCTGGATATTTTCGTTCGTAACAACTGATTCGCTGATATCGCGTTTAATATCTCACCACTGAATGAATGACGCTGTTGATACTGACGATATCGGTATTGATATCTCGCTTACTAGGGACTGTTACTCGGTCTCTTTCCTCAACGAGGACCGAGACTCGACGATGGCCACGAGGCTCTGCCATGCAGCTATCAACCAGTACCGGTTCACACGGTGCCATTGAGCGAGGAGTATCTCTTGCGCGGTTGGTTCACGTGCCCGCAATATCTCGAGTTCCTCTACAACGATCTCATGGTTTCGAGCGAGTGGCTCGCAAAGGAGCTCGAGACGCAATCGATGCGACAGGAGCTATCGTCGTACTTTCACAACGAACCCGTGACGCTGCAGAATCTTTGGGGTACCTCTCTCTATCTCGATCGATGTGCCTTTTGTAATGGAATAGCTTGTTGATCGTGTATTGTGGAGCGATTGCGTAGAGTACGTCGATACGTTGTATTGCTATTACGCACACAATCGCAGCGATCCGAGAGCCGTTCCACGAGAGCTGTACGAGCGTGCCAAGCTCGTGAATGATTGGGTCGTACGTCTGGCACGCACACACACACACACACACACACACACACACACACACACACATTGATCAGGGCTGCTGCGCACGTATCTCGTGATAACGACCTCATGATCGATTTCGTGATAGAACCAACAAATGTTCGTGCCTCGCGTTGGCAAGTACATTGCCGGATACTTGTTGTGGAATGTACGTGGCAAGGTGCCCCGAGAACAAAGCGCGTCATTGGTGCATCGCTCACATTCACGTGTACGCAGCTGGTTCAAGATCTCGAGACTGCGGTTGCTGGCGCTCCATCGCCTCGTCTCAAACTGTACTCTGGTCATGGTACGTACCCAGTAGAGTTCATTCTCCTTCTCGGCGCTTCTAACGTGGTTTGGGTCGAGTAGATGTCACGTTGGCGTCGCTCATGTCGGCGTTCGGCGTCGGTATCCAAACGCTGCCTGGATATGCATCGAACATTGTGATCGAGCTGCGTCGTGAGCGAGCGCTCCAGGCCGATGTACTGCCGCAGTACTTTGTCACGGTTGTGTACAACGACACCGAGTCAGTTCGCGTGGTGCACGTTCCTGGCTGCCCAACTGATCAAGAGTCGTGTGAGTTTACGATGTTCGCAGCGTACGTGTGTGTGTGTGACAGAGAGCTTCTCTTACTTAGCACACCTGCACGCTCATCATTGATGTGACTATTGATTCTTGACGGCTTGCAGCGGCGTTCGCCCGAGCTTCCAAGAGGACCATGTGGCTGGTTGTGCCGTGACGACACTGCAGCCGCCGCCTCGAGAAGCCACTGAACCCGAGACGCCTGCCACGCCACCGACCGAGCCACAGGCAACGATCGAGTGCTCGGTCTCAACCTTCCGGGTGCTCAAGTTTTTGTATACTGGTGCTACGGCCGTGGTGCTTGGCGAGTTTTTGGTGGCCGTCGTAGTTGCGGCCGTTTGGCTCATTGTACGGCGCTGTAAGCAACGCAGATCGATCGAGTTTGTATCACTGGAGAGAGGAGAACGAGATGGAGGCAATGGCTCTGAGATGGCCGAGCCAGACGGCAACGAGGACGGCAACGGCAGTAGTACATAATTACGGCTCTCGCTCGCGCGTGATTTTTTGAGAGACATGAGATCGACGAAAGGCCTCAAATGGTTGTACGAGTAATAAGAGTAAACAATACATCAACGACGCACAAGCGCGCCTACGAGATTGTGAGGAATAATATGCTTGTGCTTTTAGTCGAGTCGGGGAAAATCAGGCAGGTAATCGAGAGAGAGAGAGAGAGCTGAAGAGGGAGAGGCTACGGTGCACTATCAGGTGATCAATATGCAAAGAGAGGAGACTATGTACCAACGAACGACTCAGAGCAGCACAAAGAAAGAGAGAGACGACTATTGGACTGCGCAATATAAAAGTAGAGCTTGCACAACAGGAGCATAGGGAGGGAGGGGGAGAGACGCGTGAGCGTACAAATGATACCCAGAGGCGGAGACACAACGGGCAACGCAATATGTCTCATGGCGATCACGCAAGCTCGTTCTCGATCGTAAAGAGCTTCTCAAAGTGGCCGCGAGCAGCTCGTACGTTCATCAGCGTTGTTGCGGACGCTGCACAAACACACACAGACACAAACACCGAAATAACGACGATGCGTTAATCGCTGGTGCGCAGCAATGCCGATGGCGCAGGGTGGAGCAGGCGTACTGATGCTAGGATCCGACATGACCACCATGACGTAGGTGTTGGAAGAGAGAAGCTCGATGAAGGCCGCAAACCTCGAGTTGCGTACTTCCATCGATTGAAACTGCGCCGCCGATTTGCTACGTCGCGCCGCGCAAAACACAAAGATATCGTGAGAATGTCAACCACAAGGCGAGAATGGGCCAGCGAGTAGCTTGCAGTGAGGGTGTGAACGTATGTATGTATGTGCGTACCTGCAACACAATTTGAACTGTTTGATAATGTTGCTAATCTTTTCGAATCGATGTTGATCGCTGTGTTCGACGCTGGTAGCGCGCGAGATGACAAGGAACGTCGCACGCTCAAAGATCACGACCTCGTCGGCTTCACAAATGGTACAGAACTTTTTGAGGCTGCTCTCGAGAGTCTTGACGTTGGGTGTGAGCGAGTACGCAATGGCCGACCACGCCTATGAAATAGGAATACAAAAATTCCCATTGGTTGGCGCGAGTGTTAGAGAGCCATGGTTGGTGTGTGCGTGGAGGGGAGAGAGAGGAGCGAGGTAGGTACCTTGTACAAAGTCTCGTCCCAGATCGAGGTCGCAAAGCACGTCAGATTCATTGGTGTGGATAGATGCTGTAGCTCAGTTTCTCGTTGTTTGAAGGTCTATGCATTGAGCGATAGCAATGATGATGTAGGAAATGGAAGGTTAGAATGACATTTGGTATCGATGACGATGACGCTGACGATGACGAGAACACCGACGAACCTTGGCGCGCTGGTGCTCGGGAACGAGATCCATCTTGTGCACCAAGCAGAAGACGCGCGCGTCCTTCGAGCAAGCTTGCAGGGCCTCGAGACACGACCGATAATATCGCAGATCCTCCTCGAGCTCGAGACTCTCGACGTCGAATACATAGATCAACACCTCGACGCCTGAGAAGATGTGCTCGCGTTGGCTCGTAAAGTAGTTCTCCATAAAGATATCTTGGCTAGATCGTACACGGCCCAGTGATGGGACTCGTCGGTGAGCATCACCATCATATCATATGGTTGTTGTAGTAGCGCGAGGTCTCACGCTCACGTACCCGCCACAATCCCAGAGATTCAACACGAGGTTACCGAGAAATCGCACGTGTGAGTGCTCGACGTCCACTGCGATTCGCAAAGTCACACAATCGATCGATGAATATGAATGAAGCCATTAGTGCGTGTTCGATGGATCGATAGGCACTGCAGCGTACTTGTGGCTGCAAGTCGAGTTGTATCTCGAGCTATTTCGTTCATCAATCAATCAACCAATCATCCAATCACCCAATCATCAAGCATCCAAGAATCAATCACGCGTTGGAGATTCAGTCGTTAAATCTCGTTCGCAGTTGGTTGATTGGTTGAGTGGTCGCGCCATACCAATGTAGTTCGCAAAGATGATCGAGCGCATCGAGGTCTTCCCCGAGCCACTCTTGCCCATCAGCAACACCTACACACATATACACACAGATACACGAGTTTGTACCCGCATTTGATGAGATATAGGAGTGTGTTATCACGAGCGATTTCTCGCTTGGAGATCAGGAGCTCGCCATACCTTCTTCTGCATCTTGATACACTCTGCGAAGGCACAATAACAAGCAAACCGAAGGGAACTTGTGATGAACACCAGCAGACGCAACCGTGATCAATACACGAGGGAAGGATTGATCGATCGATGGCTTGGATAGAAGAAGTAAAGATATGTATGTATCTCTATCAACTATCTATTGGTTTGTGAGTGTGTGTGCGAGAGAAGGAGAAGAAGCAACGGAGAAAGAGAGAAACCTCCAGAGCAAGCAATGGAGGTCGATGCGAGAAATGACGAAGTCTTTTCCCGCCATTTTGCACTCACATTCAATCGATCACTCGCCACTCGCACCACACCACTTGCTCTCTGCTGCTCTTCGATCTCGATCGTATTTCGAGCAACTTCGACATCGCAAAAAATCGGCTATACCCACTACGATACTGCGCAACCATCCCCACGATACCTCGGGTGCTTTCTACATTTTTTGGTTGAGCCGTTTGAGTGATTCGATTTTTTGGATTTGCGCTGTGCAATGTCGTCCGAGGCCGCTACGTGGCGATATCAAAATCCTGATGGGAAATGGACCGAGTACTCTTCGGTGTTGAACAAGAAGATCGAAGGAGCGTTTCAGAAGGGTGAGCGGGTACGGTCGTATGCGATGTTATGGCGCCAACAACGACCCAACGACGTCGATCGCTGATACTTGTGTGCGTGCTACCACTCGCTCATAATGGATGGACCACGCGCAATTTATTGATTCTAGCTGGTCAAGATCGACAAGACGTGGTATATCGACCTCGATGTCAAGCCATACCACCAACGCAGACACGACGATTACAATCAATGTCGCCGGTACGCATACGCATACGCGCACACACATAGCTTCATACGCGACGAGCGTTCTCTCATATCGACCGTGTCTCTTGACCAGTATCAAGAGGATCGCTCCACGCAAGGAGCTCATTGCTATCTGGAATCGAGATCTGCTCTATGTCGATCTAGCGAGTTTCATCGAGGAATCACAGGCTCTGCAACTCGTCGAAGAGATCAGTACGTTGGACTGATTGCCCATCGCCCCGCGAGACGTATCGATCTGTTGCTCATGATCAACATCAACCCATGATGATGATGATAGGCATTGGTGGGGGCCTTGTAGCTGCGAAGCTATCTCCCAAGGTACTACTCTTCGACGCCTCGTTGTGCGTTGTTGCTGCTGCTTCGCTGTGCTCATCGATCAAAATGCCACAAGGTCTCGATTATCGTCATCTACTCGGGCAGCGATGAACAACAACCGTCCGAGGCTCGGCAATATGCTCTCGAACACTCGATCCCTGTCGTGAGCGAGGAGTACGTGTACGAGTGTATGGCCCTCGGAGCGCGTCAGCCAGCTGGCAATGAGGTACGGTTCATTGCGCCGCTGCTGTGTCAACGCTGAACAGCAATCAACCAGGCGGCGGCAATGGAGGTTCAGCGCGATCAAGCGCCAACAAAGAGCGTTGGTTCGCGCCAGCGACAGCAACGCGGCGCCAGCACCGATGGCGATGCTGCTCACCATGAGAATGGAGGTCGTAGCAGCGGCGAGGAGGACGATGAGCAGGCGCTCCTCGATGACAATGGTACGGATGACGCAGACAGGGCCCTGTTACGCATCGAGGGATCGCTCATATCACTGACACACCTGGCCTTCTTGACACAGACATCTTTCGCAAGAAGGCGGTCTTGAAGGGCGTTTGCTACAGCCCGTTCGAATTCGTCATGACGGTCGATAGCCGACGCGGCAACGATATCTCAGGTGAGCCTCTCTGGCGCTGTGTGAAGACGCTAGCACCCCCGAACTCAAGCGCACGCTCACGCGTATCGGCCGCATTGATCGTCGCAACGTGTAGGAACAATACTGTGGGATTGCTTCGACAGCACCACTCGCTTCCGTGGCCGAGTCGAGAATGGCGCTGTCACGTTCGAAGAGTACCAAGTACGCGCGCCTTCGCTTGTTGCGGGACACTATCATCGTCGACGTGATAGCTGGCTGACAGAGCTTCTCCTATTCTATTTTCTGTGATGGCTGCTCGTGTTTGGTTTGTCGTGTGCTTGGCGCAGGCGGTGGTGGGCGATGGGGTTTCCTTGCCCAGCCGCTACACTGGCTCGCTCACGGCGACAGGCGTACGTGCCCTCTCGCATTGCCTGCGTTGCGTCGCCTTGTCTGCTCACTTACAGCTTTCCTTCGCGGTTGCATCTCTGCTTCGCTCCGTCTCTCGTCGTGTGGGCCGTGGCGCGCCAACCACAGGCCGCGGGCGTGGTGCCGGAGGACGAAGGGACGCTCGAGGGCAAGTGGGAGCTTTACCGCAACGCGCAGTAGCAAGCTTGACGCACGTGACTCTACAGTTTGTGTAACACGCGAAATACATTGGATTTTGGTTGGAATCGGTGTTCGGTTTGCTCGCCACATTTTCGCACTTTCGCGATTTCGGTGCCGCCCACCAGCAGCAGCAGAGCAGCAAGCGGACGAGCGACGACGAAGACGAGGCCTCTGCTCCTCTTGTCTCTCTTGTCCCTCTTCTCTCTCGTCTCTTGTCCCCTTCTCTCTCTCGTCGTCGTGTGCCGCTCGCTCTCTGTGTCGCGGTGCTCGGTGGTGGTTCTTCTTCGTCGCCATGGCCTCGTCACGAGCTCTCGTTGCGGCGATGGCATTCGTTGCAGTCGCGGCGATGACCATGTCGCTTGCGATGGCTCAACAAGATGGTGCGTGAATGTGAGCGTGAGCGCGTGTGTGGCTTCGCATCGCACTCGTCGTCGTTGTTGCTCGGGGTCGCTCTTGGATCGTGCCTCTCTCTCTCTCTCTCTCTCTCTCTCTCTCTCGTGGGATGTGGTGGGGGAGCGAGATGAAGCGCTCGAGAGAGCTGCGAGAGAGTCGTTGCGTTCTTTCTTTGAGGCACGCACGCAGGCAGGCAGGCACGACGCTCGATATCGCGGCGCAGATTGGCGGCGCGCTCTCGCGCTCTCTGTGTCAACGACGATGGCACGATCACCAAGAGTGTCTCGTTGGTGTTGTTGAGCGTGAGCATCGGGTCTCTCTCTTTGTTGGTCATCGAGTTGATGTTGGATGGCGAGACACACTGACTGACCGACGAACGGTTCG
>ERZ778023.3946-NODE-3946-length-13442-cov-4.898035_pt1 | contig 13442 bp, 9 predicted proteins | sample MGYA00375753_ERZ778023 | MGnify/ENA primary metagenome ERZ778023 (study PRJEB29350, sample SAMN05389822) | bioreactor metagenome | isolation source: Ammonium sulfate bioreactor | place: South Africa: University of Cape Town | collected 2014-04-04 ...
GACAAATCCGTAGCGATGAACTTTGGCCGCCCCCAGGTCTATGCCCTGGCCATGAACCTCTTCCTGTCGCTTGCTCGCCTCGTTGATCTCGGGCTAACCCCCGACAAGAACTACCGCGGCTTGGCCAAGATGACGTGGGAATCGCTGCATCGGGCCACCAATGTCGAAAGAACTGGCTATCGGGAGGTCCTGCTCCTAACCGATGCCATGCGAAGGATGGAAGCCGACGGCGTTGAACTCGATCCAGAGCCTCTGACCAATTGGCTCGATGCCGAAACCTTCCCCTATTACGGCGATTCCCCATGGTCCACTCGAAGCTTTAGAGAGGTTTTTGCCGCCTCGGAAGACGCGGCCGGGCTTGGCAATCGCCGGGAAGAATCGCTTCGCCTCGCCTACGCCGCTCGATCCCTCAGCCCAAGCTGGTGGTGGTACGCCAGCGACAAACGATGGCTGGATGAAATTGAAGTCCCACACCCCGCCATGGCTGACAAAGGTGAAATGTGCCTGGGCTCCACCACCGCCGCCAACTCCCTCATGTTCTTCGACCTGCTGGACCGAGACTACACCACGCTGCCGGACAGCTATCTGCGACTCGCCTTCGGTGGGCTCCTCGCCCCCTGGGCTCTCGTCCGCTCAGATGGCGCCGGTTCTATGGGATTCTGTCCAGATGCCGCCTCCAAGCAATTCGGAATGAGCTCTTTGACGGGAGATCTGGGAATTAGTTTATTCGCCTACCTAACGAATATCGCGAGCTACGTTTTGCCCACCCGGAACGCGGGCGTCATCACGTTCGGATGTCACTTTGAGATGTCCAACGACCAAGGCAAAGATGTCTTCAGCGTCCGCCCCTGGGATGGCGTGGGCCGCCGAGTGGTTGTCCGTCAGATAGGGTTGGAGGTCGAAGCCTCCTTCGGAATGATCAAAGAAGTTAAGTTTGATTCCCGCAAACGCTGGGTGCGCGTCACCATCCACAATCCTGCCGCCAAGGGCATGAATTCGACCATCGTCGTCAGAGGGATGTGGGGAACTCGAATCGAAACCGAAAATCAACACGTGGACCCCGTAAACGGCCAGGTAGAGTTTTCGCCGGTATTATTGCCAGACGAAACGAGGGAAATTGAGTTTAGGGTGACTTCATGAACGGAATGCCGACTTATTGGATTGTCTTTTCAACGATCTTCTTCGCGATGAATACGCTGTTGTTTATCGCGATGGCGGTCATGCTCTTCAAATTGGGCAAGACCGTACAAGAGCTCAAGCCAAAGGTCGAAAGCCTGATCGACAAGGTAGAAGGCGTCACCGTCAAGGTCGACGGTCTCACGACCACGCTTCATCACACCGTTCAGAGCATCGGCTCAAAGGCAGAGGGAGTAGCCGGTTCCGCTTCCGCATTGGCCAGCACCACCACTCGAGTGTTCGAGAAGTACGCCCCCATCATCGCCGCCGTCTCAACCGGTCTCAAGATCATCGCCGCCCTAAAAGAAGCCCGCGCCGCCCGAAAGTCGCTTCCGACCCAAGAACAAGATCACTAAATTCAGTAGGTCCTTGACATTCAATCAGTTCGAGCAGTATCATATTCAACTGCACCGCGGGATGGAGCAGTCTGGTAGCTCGTCGGGCTCATAACCCGGAGGTCGTAGGTTCAAATCCTACTCCCGCACCCAAATTTCCAAAAGGGTTCTAGCTTCGGCTGGGACCCTTTTTCTTTTGATTGTTTAGGTTTTGTTAACCCGTTAACACGACGGGTAGCCTGAAACCCTATGCGTCTTTCCCGAATTGCGCTCGCGGTCGCTCTCGCCTCCGCCGCGGTCGCCCAGGCCGCACCGGCAAAACCGCGTCTCGTCGTCGTCATCAGTATCGACCAATTTCGCGCGGACCTCATGCGCCGCTTCGAGCCCTGGTTCCTACCTGCCAAGTCCAACAAGGGCATCGGCGGCTTCGAGTGGCTAAAAGACACCGGAGCCTACTACGTAGACGCCCACCACACCCACATCCCAACCGCCACCGGTCCTGGCCACGCCAGCATCCTGAGTGGTTCCGATCCTATTAGCAACGGCATCGTCGGAAACGACTGGTACGACCGGAAATCGGGCAAGGAAATGTACTGCACCGATGACCCCAGCGTCGAGACTGTCGGCGGCAAAAGCGGTCCCATGAGCCCCAAGAACATGCTCTCCACCACCGTTGGCGATGAACTCAAGATGGCCACCAACGGCAAAGCAAAGGTCGTCGGCGTTTCCTTCAAGGACCGAGCCGCCATCCTCATGGCCGGCCACGCCGCCGATACCGTCATCTGGCTGGATGGCGGCAACGGAAAGTGGGTCAGCAGCTCCTTCTATTTCCCCAACAAGCAGCTTCCCAAGTGGGTGGAAGACATCAACCGCCAAGACGTTATCGCCAAGGCGAAAGACAAGGCTTGGGAGCCTCTCCTGGCCGATAAGGAATACTGGCCCGCTCGCCGAGCCCCCGCGGAAAAGGCTCCCGCGAACGGAAAAGCCTTCAGCCATGCCACTAACAGCATCGGCAACTTCACCCGAAGCGGTCAGGGCCAGGACTATCTCTTCGACACCGCCAAGAAAGCGATTGCCAACGAGCAGCTCGGCCAAGATGAGATCCCAGACGTCATCGCCATTAACCTCGCCACCAACGACTATGTCGGCCATGCCTACGGTCCGAATAGCCCCGAGGTGATGGACATCAGCATCCGCACCGACCGACTCCTGAGCGACCTCTTCAACTACCTCAACAAACAGGTCCCCGGTGGCATCGACAATGTCCTCATCGCCCTCACCGGCGACCACGGCGTCGTCCCCATCCCCGAGGAGTCTGCTAACGTCTACAAGTCCGGCGTCAAGCGTGGCCCCGCCACCGGCGAGAACCCCAAGACCACCATCAACGCTGCCCTCACTGCCAAGTACGGTGCGGGAGATTGGGTGCTCTGGTCAGGCGAACCGAATCTGTATCTCAACGAAGAACTCGTTACCCAGAAGAAGCTCGACATCGCCGAGGTCGAAAAGACCGCTGCTGATGCCGTCATCAAGATGGAGAGCCAGTACTACGCGTTCACTCGAACCGACATCATGGCTGGCCGACTCCCGCAATGGCTCTGGACCCCCATGGTCTATAACGGCTTCCACCCGAAGATCTGCGGCAACTTGCTTCTCATCGATAACCCGGGTTGGTACAACGGCGGCGGTACCGGCACCGGCCACGGCACCCCGTGGCAATACGATAGCCACGTCCCCGTCGTCCTCCGCGGCCCCGGTATCACCAAGGGCTGGTACTCCCGAACTGTCGGCGTCACCGACATTGCCCCCACCATCAGCCAAATCCTGGGTATCGAATATCCCACGGGCTGCGTGGGACACCCACTCCGAGAAGCCATCGACAAGAAGTAAAAAAAACGTGGGGGCTTCGGCCCCCACAATCAGTGGGAACAAGGATTCGATTGAGAGCATTTCCTAACCTGTGAAATGGTCCCTTGGCTTCCTCCTCCTCACCGCCAGCGTCGTCTCAACGGTCGCATGGCAGGCACAATCAAATGCGAAAAAGGCCCCCGTCCTTTCCGGTAATCAGTGGTTCAACCTAAGCTCAAGCCGCAAAGCGCCCAGCCCACAGACTTCCGGCAAGGTCACGCTTGTTCACTTCTGGACGTTCGCCTGCAGCAACTGCCAAGCCAACCTCCCCATTTACAACCGTCTTTTCGACCGTTATAAGGGCCAGGGCCTGGATTTTGTCGGCGTCCACACCCCGGAGCTAAGTTTCGAAAAGAATGTCGAAAACGTCCAAAAGGCCATCGCCAAAGAAAAGATCGGATGGCCAGTACTGATCGATAACGAGGGGGCGAATTGGAATCGTTGGGGCTTGCATTACTGGCCCACGGTATTCCTCGTAAACGCAAAGGGTGCCATTGTGTTCAAGTGGGAAGGCGAACTGAACTGGAATGGACAAAATGGCGAATGGCAGCTAGATGCCGCCATTCGTCGGGCTTTGGGTCTCTAGCTACTTCTTGGACAAGGTCTGGGAATGGGAGTACCAGCCCTTATCCAAGGAGAGCTTGGTGAGCTTGTCGTTAAGTTTCGCCTGCACGGAAATAGACCTCACCGCTGTGGTGGCCGGGAGCACTACCGTCCAGGTCTTTTCTTTAACTTTTGCCGGAAACGTTTTTTTCCCGACCATCGCCGTCACCTTTGCTCCTGGAAGCGTCTCCCCGCTCAACACACCTTTGGCGTAACCGGTAATGAACAGAAACGGCTCTTTGGCGATGAGAGAGCGATGGAATGCGGCCTGAGCCAAGAGGGCGTCCTTTTCGAGCGGACTCTGCCCCGGACCCTCGGCCATATCGGTGATCTCCTGCAAGAGCCAAGCGTCGTCCTTACCTTTTCCGAGTTCCGGGCTGTAGTTTGCCCCGTTCTCCCCGTGGCACCGTTGACAGTGGTCCTCGAAGTACAACATCGGCGAGTCGTACTTGGGCAGAGGCTTTTGAGGCTGATTCTGGGCGGCAATGACCGCGACTACGCTCGGGACGACCAGAACCAGCCACTTCATTACGAACCTGCCTTGGAAATGCGATAGATCTTTCCACCGTGATCGTCGCTAAAGAAGACCGATCCATCGGGGGCTTCCACACAGTCCACCGGCCTTCCAAGGACGTCTCCGCTCTTGCTGAGCGTCCCCACGAGCATTTGGCTGCCATAGGGCTTTCCGGTCACCTTGTCAAAGCACACCCGCTCCACTTGGTAGCCCACCTTCTTGAGGCTGTTCCAAGAGCCGTGATGCGCCACCAAGGCGTCGCCCACGAGGTCTGTGCCAAGGCCATTCTTGCTCATGAAGCAAAATCCGTTCGGCGCGTAATGCCCGCCAAAGCTCCAAGCCGGGACGATCGTCTTGTCCGCCAGATCGATGATGTCGGGTCGGTTCTGAAACTCGATGCGCGGCACCTTGTTACCCGTGATGAACGGGTGGCCATAGAACCCGCCCTCCACATAAAGATTGAACTCGCACGGCGGGTTCAGGTCGGTTACCGGCTGCTTACCGTTGGCATCGCCAATCGGCTTGCCGAACCAGTCACTTCCGTGATCCGCGCCATAAAGCTCCGTCGTTCCCGGGCGGTAGCGGTACTTCTCGGTATTTCTCAAACCGCTTGCCCACAGCTTACGGGTCTTGCCATCCAGGCTGTAGAACCAAACTTTCTGACGGTCGGTATTCGTCTCGTCGTTGATATTGCCGCTATCGCCGATGCTCGTAAAGAAGCCGTTCGGCGTCACAAAGATCGGTCGCCACCAGTGACCGCCCTTGGGCAAGTTATCCAGAACCGTCACCGTCTCATCGGCTTTACCGTCGCCGTTCGTGTCGCGACCCTTGAAAATCGCTCCCGATTCCGTAAACCATAGCCAACCGTTATAGAAGTGCATGCCATGGACGGTCCGGTGTCCCGTCGTGAATTCGCCAATCTTGGTGTACTTGCCGCCCTGGTTCTTAAAGGTGCTAATGGTTCCCAGGTCAGGCTGGCTCACGTACAGAGTCCCCTTGTCGTCGAACTCCATAAATCGGGCGTTCCGCAACTCGGCCACCAGGCTCACCTTGAAACCCGGGCGAATCCAGAAATCGGGAACCCCTTCCCCTCGCTGACCCACCGCCGTCGAGGGATGAGCCGCCGGTTCACCCTCAGAGGAGCGCGGAGAGCAGAAGACAGCCGTAGAGATTCCGGCAACGACGAACGAGCTAACGATCAATTTTCGGGTCATGGTCGTAAGAATGCGGCCTATTTGCGTAACGGATTATGCCGAATCAAGTTCCATATACGAATCGGAGTTCGGTAGAGTCAGCCGATGACTCTGGTTTCTGCGACTTTTCTAATCAACCCCGGCGATACCGCCGCTTTCGAAGCCGCCGCCGCGGACATGGTCCGCCTCACGAACCAAGAGCCCGGCTGCCTCCGCTACGCCGTCCACCAGAACCCCAATCAGCCCGGTCAATATCTCTTCTTCGAAGAATGGGAATCGCGCCCCCACCTAGAAGCCCACTTCAACACCGAGCACTTCCTCAAGTTCAAAGCCCTCACCCCCGCCCTCTCCCAGGAGCCCGCAAAGGTCAGAGTCTACGAAGTACAAACCTTCGAAGACCTCTAACCTCCCACCCTAACACCTAACACCTAATACCTAATACCTACCCCAACTCCGACGCCACGCAAGTCCGCACCACGCGGTACCGGCTCGGATCGAACTTCTCCAGCAGCGCCTCGGCGACCTTACTGCTGGAGTGGGCCAGGTGCTCTCGCAACATCTCTCGGACCTCCGCCGTCTCGGAATCGTTGAGTTCGCTCGCCTTGACGTAGTCCTTGTTAAGCTTGGATTCGTCGCAATCCAGCAGATAGACTCGCCCACCTGTCATGCCCGAGCCAAGGTTCGTCCCGACCGTTCCCAGCACGAGGGCCACGCCCCCGGTCATGTACTGGAATGCGTTCGCCGCCACGCCCTCCACGACAATCGAGGGACCGCCGCCTTCCGCGTTCTTTCGCAAGCAGATACCAAACCGGTTCCCGCCTCGTCCCGCGATGAACGCTCGGCCACCGCGAGCCCCATATCCGAACGCGTTGCCGACGATCGTCAAACTGCCATCCCCGTTCGGTGGCACGATGACCAGCGTCCCGCCATAACTGGCGGTAAAGCAAGAGTCCGCCGCCACTCCCCGCAGTCGGAAGTGCATCCCGTGAACGGAATACGCCGCGTAGAAGTGACCTGCCGCGCCCTTATTATCGAAGTTGATCGAGCCGTCTCGGAGTCCGCCATCGCCAAATCGCCGCGCGATCTCGCCCGCCGCTCCAACGCCAACGCATCGATCCTCGTTGGTCAGGTGCTCGCAAAGAATCGAAGGATCGCCCGCAATCGCCCGCTTGGCGATGCCGCGCTCCTGCTCGCGAAGATGAGGCATGTGGGAGGCCGTCTGGCCCTTGTAGTCTCGCTTCGGAATGCTGTCGTGGGGGGCATTGAGGATCTTGCTCAAGTCGATCTTTGCCGCCTTGCCCTCCAGCCCCTTGCGCCGCTCTAGCAAGTCGCGGCGACCGATCACGTCGTCCAGCCGTCGAATTCCATGCTCGGCCATCATCTCGCGAATCTCGCGCGCCACAAAAAGCAAATAGCGGCAAATGTGCTTACTCTTGCCGCTAAACCGGGCCACATGCAGTGGATCTTGAGTGGCTACACCCGGCGTACAGCCCAATCGTCGCTTGCCCGTCGGATCCGCCGGATCTGGACCTGCCAGGTGACATTTGCGGAGCATCGAACACCCAATCGCGATCAGCAGGGAAGTGCCAAAGCCAACTCGGTCGGCCCCGAGGAGGAACAGCTTAAACGCTTGCTCACCGTTCTGAACGCCGCCATCCACGCTCAGTTCGATTCTGTGTCGAACCCCTTCCTCCAGCAGCATGTCCTGCACCGTCGGCAAGACCGCCGCTACCGGAATTCCCGCGTGCTTTTGGTCGACGCGCTTTGCCGCGCCGGTGCCGCCGCACCCGTCGCTCAAGTGAAGTCGATTTGCGCCCGCATGGACGCCACCGATCGCCACCATCTCCACCCCGTGAGTGGCTACGTACTTCAGAGCGCAATTCACTTCGGGGTTAAGGTGTCGCCAGCTTTCCAACATCAGCTTCACGTCCTCGATGGAGTAGAGGTTATGGTTGATGGGTGGGGAAACCAATTCGTAGCCGGGTTCGCAGCCGCGTCGACGGGCGACTTCAGGGCTCACCTTCTTGCCTGGCAGCTGACCACCCTTTCCAGGCTTCGCACCCTGGGCAAACTTCACCTCCGCCTCTCGCGCTCTGGCCGCCGTCATCGGCGTGATCGTAAATCGGCCACCGGCGTACTGAACGCTGGTATTGCCATCCTTACGCCCGATGCGTTCCTTGTCGAAGCCGCCTTCACCGGAATTCGCGAATGGCCCCATCCCAATCAGCCGCATCGCGTCGTTCTCTCGCAGCTTCATGCGGCAGTAGCGATTGAGCACGTTCATCGCCTGGGCAATCGTTCGGTGGGCTGGCTCAGAGAGCGCGCCTTCGCTCATCCCGGGAGCCATAAATCTCCACGCGATCGCCTCTTCCGATTCCACTTCTTCAATCGGAATCGACTTGCCCTTCTTAACCTTCAACAGGTCCAAAATCGTGATCGGATTTCGGTCGGAAACCAGCGAGGAGTAGTCCTTGTAAGCGTCATACGTTCCCGGCTGAGATTGGTGAATCTTCTTGGTGTATCCACTCGCGCTATGCAGGAGCCGAACGATTTCTGCATTGTTCGCATGGGCTCGACCCTCCTTGGAGTGTCGGAATTCGCCCGCGTCCACCAGGGCCACCGCCGTCCCCGTCGCCGCCGTCTGCTTGGCGGCTCCTGCCACGGCGCCAACCAGCGCAACTTCGGCTTCGCTCCCCGCTTCGGATTCTCCGAAGGCTGTCTGCCAAAACGAGAACCATTCCTGATTGAGAATCTCCGGTCCAATGCCTCCCAGATGACTCGGAACGCCGGGGAACTCTTCCTGAACGAACTTCGAATCGAGACCAATCGACTCGACCAGGGCCGCTCCCGAATAAGCCGACGAGGGAGTAACCCCCATCATCGACATCACTTCGGTAAACCCGGATCGCAGACCCTTCAGGTACTTCGCTTCGGATTCCCCGGCGGAGAGACAGCCAAGCCAAGGACAAACGGCGTCGGCGCCCATCGCTACCAAAAGAGCAACCTGATGAATGTCCCAGGCGCCGGTATCGACGACGATTCCAACCTTATGTCGGATCCCCAGTCGCACCAGCGCCTGATGCAAGCGACTCACCGCCCGTAATGCGGGAAGCGGCGCCCTCTCCTCTCCAATTGCCCTGTCGGACAAAACCAGCACGGTTCTGGTGGAAGCCAGTTCGATGCCTTCATCTACGACCTGCAGCAGCCGAGATTCTGTTCCTTGAAAATCGGCTTTCGCGTCGAATGTTAAGTCGATCAGCGCCGAATCGCTTCGATCCTTCAACCAAGCGACCTCGCGCGTGTTCAATATTCGGTTTGAAAACGTATAGGCGGACCGCTTGGTCTTGGCAAACAGGCCCGACCGGTCACCCAATGTCACCGAAAGATCGAACACCCAAGAGTCGCGGATCGGGTCGATTGGCGGACTCGTCTCCTGCGCGAACCGGAGAGCAAAGTGATCCTCAATTCGTCGGGGAAGTCGGTCGAGCATTGCCGCAGGAGAAGTGTCGTCTCCCATCGAGCCCACAGCGGGCTTGCCCGTCTCCATGAGAGGCGTCAGCAGAACGTCAACGTCCTCCTTCGTCATGCCAAATCCAGCCTGCACACGCGTCAAATCGCCCGGTGTTTCGCCGCCCTCAACCGCTTCTTCTCCCAAAATAACACGGTCGCCAAGCGCGGGAAAATTCTCTCTCGCCAATTCTTGCTGAACGTCTTCATTCAGCAAGACCGTGCCGTTCGCCAACTTCACTCGCACCGTCTCCCCCGGACCAAGCAACCGCTGAATCTCAAAGTCTCCGTCGGGAAAAGTCCCCGTCATCTCGCTGGCCGCCAAGGCGTAGTCCTTGGTCGCCGCAAACCAAAGCGGGCGCAATCCGTTACGATCAAGGTGAGCGACCGCGTCGTCTCCGTCACAGGCCACCAGCGCCGCCGGACCGTCGCATGCGCCAAGGTAAACCCCCATCGCTCGGTAGAAGTCCGCCAACTGCGAATTGGGATCGATGATCGACTGAGACTCCGGAAGAAGGGCCAAGAGAGACTGCGTCACGCTCATGCCGCCCGCCAACAGCGCGATCAGCATGTCGTCCAAATTCGCCGTGTCCGATCCGCCCGAACAGACGACCGACTGCACCTTCGCCGCCAGCGGAGCCAGGTTCGGGTACTTCTCCGTCAGCGACCGAAGCAGGTCGCGTCCAATCGCCTCAAACCACGCGACGTTGCCCCGGATCGTATTGATCTCGCCGTTGTGCGCCAATGCCCAGAAGGGCTGAGCTCGCCTCCAAGCCGTCGTCGTGTTCGTACAGTAGCGGCTGTGGAAGAGAAGGAACCGGGACGCAAAGTGCTCGTCCTGAAGGTCGGGATAAAACTCGGCAATGCGAGAAAGCTCAAAGAGGCCCTTATAAACAACGGTTCGGTTAGAAAGGCTGACCACCGAGAAGTCGTCCCCCGCAATGGCCCCCAAAGAATCGTCAATCGCCAAGCGGAGCAGGTAGCGACAGGAGAACCACGCTTCCTCGCTCATCCCATCCGGCCGCTTCAAGAGTGCTTGTCGGACGATAGGCATCGTGCGAATCGCGGAAGCGTAGGGATCGAGCGCGCCCGCATTAACCGGTACGTTCGCCCACTGTAAAATCTGAACGCCCGCCAAGGCCGCTAACTCTTCTACTTGCTCAACGCACTTGCGCCGAAGGGCCGCGTCAAAGGGAAGGAAGAACATGCCGAGGGCCACGTCTCGCTGAGCGATGTCTTTAACGTGTTCCGGGAATCGATCCAGAAGCAGGGGCCAAGGAATATCAACCTGCACACCGGCGCCATGTCCTGGCGCTCCACGGTGATCGAAACGTTTGCAAAGTTCTAGTCCCTGTGCTACGACCTCCCGGTCGGCAACGCCCTTACGGCTAGCTACGAAACCAATGCCACAAGCGTCGGCTTCCAGAATCTGACGAGAACCTTTATTTACCCAGTACATAGCGCGAACTCATTCCGAATCCGCGCCTTAGCGGCATCCCAACCAGCGCCCTTACCGGAGGGGACACCTAATATACGCCAAAGTGCTTGAAAACTGAATAAAACCGAAGAATTCTTTAACTAAACACAACTTTGTTGGAAGTGTCAGATGCATCCATACCGTCCTTCGTATCAAACTTCCAATTGAATACCTAGTGAGTTCTCTGGAGATTTTCGATGAGATTGCGTTGTTCACTATTAATCGTTTCGCTTGCCCTCGCCTCGGTCGCCTGTGCCGATGACGGTTGGTGGCTGTCAAGCGGCGCTGCGGGCGTCTTCGGAAAATCTCACCCTGCCATCGAAATGGCGGATGAAGTGATCTCCATTGACATGGGCCCGACGAACGCCGTTGTGGACGTCGTGTTTACATTCCGCAATCACGGCCCCGCCACCAAAGTAACCATGGCCTTCCCAGAAGAGACGGAAAACGAAAATGGAAAGGCCATTCAGGCATTCAAGTCTTGGGTGGATGGCCAGCCCACGCGAGTCACCAGAAAAGACCTTCCCACCGACCAATCCAGCGAAGCAAACACGAAGGCCGTCTGGTTGAAGACCGTTTCGTTCGCCAGAAATGCCTCGCGAAAGGTTAGGGTTCACTACATAGCCGGCTACGCGGGTAATACCGCCGGAGAGCGAATGCTCGCTTACACCCTCACCACTGGCGCCACCTGGAAAGGCGCCATCGGGAAATGTGTGATCGAAGTCGATTGGAAACGCATGACCGGCCTCAGCCGCCCCGAAATCAGCCTGGGAGATCGCAAGCTTGCTTGGACCTATGCCAACGGTCATCGAGCCAGCGCCGTCCTTCACAATTACGAACCGAAGGAAGAGCTGGCCATCAACATGCTTCCCGGATTCTGGTACTTCACCATCAATGGAAAACCGGTATCGCAAATGGGACGCGGACTTTACGCCAAGCCCATGGAAGGAATGCCCTCCGATCCGATGATCCACGTAGAGAACATTGGTTACTTCTTCGGAGCGGTGACCGACGATGAAGACCGATACACGCCCTGGAAGAATCCCATCTCGAAACGTTGGGGCGGTTCCTTTGATGTCAGGCTCGGAGCCATTGTCTTCGGGAACGGCAAGATGGTGAATCTAAAAAGAGGCTTTAAAATGATGAAATCAGGTTTTTCGCAGGAGCCAATCGAGTTTGTTTATGTCAAGGATTTGATCGAAGCTCTGGGAGGAACCGCTCGATTCGATGCCCAATTTCAGCGGATGGATATCAAATTTCCATAGGGGCTTAATCGCCCCCGCCCCCGCAGCTACTGCCACAACTGCTGCCGCATCCTGAACCCCCATCGCTACCGCAGCCATTGCCTCCGTCCCCATGGCTGCCGCAGCCTGAGTGCCCATGTCCATCGCCGCCATGATCGCTTCCATGGCTGTGACCATGGCTATGAGAATGTCCATCGCCCCATGTGCTGGAACAACTTGTCGTCGTGCTGCATGAAGTCGAACAACCTTGGCGCGGACCCTTGCGGACCGCGCTGACGATCACAACGATCACGAAGGCAAATATCGCCACCACCAGAATCGGTACGAAAAGAGGTCTTGAGCTACTGGCGGAGGCGCCGCATCCGACCAAGAGCGCCGCCGTCAACCCCGCCACGCCCAACGAGTGCCGCCAGCCCCAACGGGGCTTCCGAATCACCCAATGATCCGCCATGTCGATCTTCCGAATGTCTTTCGGTGCAAAGCGATCTTCTGAAACCGGCCAGATATCGACCGGAGGCTCTTCGCCAAAGAACCGTCGGTAACTGTCCAACGTCTTCGCATACCAATCCGTAAACTTGTCGCTCTCCGACTTCCCGCCCTTCGTCGGACCATGGTGGAGCGGCTTGGGCAAAACCTCTTTGCAAAGGCGATTCCAATACGAATCCGTGTACAGCATGTGCAAATGCCACACTTCATCGACCTGCTCAGAGGGCGTCACCGGATGCCCCGCCTCCGCCGCCAAGAAGAGAAACCGCCGGTACTCCCGAAGTGCGCGCTCGGTATAGGCGCTCGACCAGTTGTTTTCTCGCGCCAATCGACGCGCAAAGGGAAAAGCGACCGGTCCGCCATCGATGTCGAACGAAACGATGCTATCGAAGAGCGATTGTTGTTGAGGCGTCATATTGATCCCTCCAAACAAGCTTACGGACAACTCCCAGGAGGGGTTGATCGGAGCTAACTAAATGTTAACAATTTGCAGAAATTCCGTCTAGGAAGATTTGGGTCGCACCACGATATTGAGCGCTTCCGCCCGCTCTCGCACCGTGGTCAGCGTCAGTCGATCCTTGTACTCCACATCGTCCGGAATCGTCCCCAAAGGTTCTTCAGAGACCATCGCCTGTCGGACCATCTCAAACCCCACCGGCGCCGTCACAGTAAAGTAACCGCGAGGGAGAACAAGGCGCTGAAGACTGTTTGGCATCACTTCCCAGGTGCCTCCGTTCTTGACAGTCGCGCCACTTGCATCACGCACTTGCGTAACCATCAAAGGCACATCCGCCCCCTGAACCCGACACAACACCAACATCCGATTGGCAAACAACGCATCCGTATCCGCCCAGATCTCCGATCCATCCTGAACCAACTTAGGATTGATCGCGGTAGCTTTCATCGGCTTATCGAACACCTTCGCCAAGTCGATCGAGATCGTTCCTCCCAGCGTCGCAGAGAGCGTGTCGTCCTTGGTGTTAAATAATTCGGCGCCCACCG
>ERZ778023.3959-NODE-3959-length-13400-cov-65.891270_pt1 | contig 13400 bp, 12 predicted proteins | sample MGYA00375753_ERZ778023 | MGnify/ENA primary metagenome ERZ778023 (study PRJEB29350, sample SAMN05389822) | bioreactor metagenome | isolation source: Ammonium sulfate bioreactor | place: South Africa: University of Cape Town | collected 2014-04-04 ...
CGGCCAACAACATCATGTCGTTTGCCGTTCGTCGAGCCTCAGCGGCGGGACCACCTACCGGCCGTCGTCCCTCGAATGACACATCGTCGTTGGGCCCATCGCCCACGGCTCGCGTGAACCTCAACACGGCGAGCAGCTCGTCCGCTCGTCGTGCCTCGACTCCAGCCTCGTTGCGTGGCTTCACGGCGCACGCTCTCGAGGAATGGGAGAATGCGAGCGCTCGAGCTCGCGGAGCCGCCAATGCTCGTCTGCAACAATGGGTCAACGAGATGCGTCAGATCATGCAGCCCGACTCGGTCCACTGGTGCAACGGCTCGGACGAGGAGTCTCAGACCCTCTACGACCAGATGGTCCAGGTATGTGTCGAGATGCTACCGCCTCTCTCTCTCTCTCTCTCTCTCGATTTACCACGATTCACTCAATCGATTAATCACGAATGAACGAATGAATAGAATGGCATGATGATCCGACTCAATCCTGAGAAGCGCCCCAACTGCTACTTGGCTCGTTCGGATCCTTCGGATGTGGCGCGAGTCGAGTCTCGAACCTTCATCTGCACTCCTCGACAGGAGGTACTTGCGCTATGCGCCATGGCATCCCTCGCTGCTCGCTCGCCTCGCTAACCACTCGATGAACTTGATCCTAGGATGCTGGCATCACCAACAACTGGGCTGATCCCACCGAGATGCATGACCGTCTTGGCAAGCTGTTCGAGGGCTGCATGAAGGGTCGAACCATGTTCGTCGTGCCCTTCTGCATGGGCCCGCTCGACTCGCCATACTCCAAGTTCGGCGTGCAGCTCACCGACTCGCCGTATGTCGTCGTCAACATGAAGATCATGACCCGCATGGGCACTTCGGCCTTGCGTCTCATCACGGATGATACGTTCTTCCTCGTATGTTGGCTCAGCTCTCGTTACAATCCCTTCAGCGAGTTACTCATTCATTCGTTCTCGCGTGTGTGTGTTCGTAGCCATGTGTACACTCGGTTGGTCATCCCTTGGAGCCTGGAGATCAGGATGTACGCTGGCCTTGCGACCCTGACAACGTCTACATCTGCCACTTTCCGCACGAGCCATCCGTATGGTCGTACGGTTCGGGCTACGGTGGCAATGCCTTGCTCGGCAAGAAGTGCTATGCGCTTCGTATCGCCTCCGTGTTGGGTCGCAAGGAAGGTTGGCTCGCTGAGCACATGCTGATCTTGACGCTCACGTCGCCTGAGGGTACCAAGTATCACATGACGGCTGCGTTCCCATCGGCGTGCGGCAAGACCAACCTTGCCATGTTGATTCCAACGCTGCCCGGTTGGACGGTTCGCTGCGTCGGCGACGACATTGCTTGGTTGCATGTTGCCGACGACGGCCAGCTGCGAGCCATCAATCCCGAGAGTGGCTTCTTTGGTGTGGCACCTGGCACCTCGGACTACTCGAACCGCTCGGCCATGGATACCATCCACAGCAACTCGATCTTCACCAACGTGGCCTTGACGCCCGATGGCGACGTGTGGTGGGAGGGCATGACCAAGGAGACACCGGCCGAGCTGATCGACTGGACCGGCCAGCGATGGACGCCCAACTGCGGTCGTAAGGCTGCGCACCCCAACTCGCGCTACACGACTCCTGCCAAGCAGTGTCCGGTGATCGATGCCGACTGGGAGAAGCCAGAGGGTGTTCCAGTGTGTGCGCTGCTCTTTGGTGGTCGCCGCTCTGATACTGTACCTCTTGTGCATGAGGCCTTCAGCTGGAAGCATGGTGTATGTGTTGGCGCTCGCGCTCACTCTCGAGTATGATGATTGAGTGACTCACTGGGGATGGCGTTACGTCGTCACTCGTGTAGGTGTTCTTGGCCACTGTGATTGGCTCGGAGCAAACTGCCGCTGCCGAAGGCACGATTGGAGCACTTCGTCGTGATCCGTTCGCCATGTTGCCATTCTGCGGCTACAACATGGGCCACTACTTTCAGCATTGGCTCGACTTTCGTCGATTCATGGGCTTCAACAGCCCCAAGATCTACTACGTCAACTGGTTCGTCAAGAGCCCGACGACGGGCCAGTTCTTGTGGCCGGGTTTCGGCGAGAACTCGCGCGTACTCAAGTGGATCTGTGAGCGTGTCGACGGAACGGCCGATGCCAGTCGTACGCCGATCGGTTACGTACCGACCTTCCGTTCGCTCGATCTCTCGGGTCTCGATCTCGACAGTTCGACCGTCTCGGCACTTCTTCACGTTGATCGTGATCGTTGGATTCATGAATTGACTGATATTCGAGCGTATGTTTTGTCTCTCTCTCTCACTCTCTCGCATTATCACTATCACTATCACATTACGATGATGTACTAATATCGATTATTATGTTTAGATTCTATACCAAGTTTGGAACGAGTTTGCCTAACGAGTTGTGGCAACAATTGAGCAACCTCGAGAAGCGCTTGCGTATCGAAGAGGATCAACCACCGACGCACAACCGTGCCTTGTTGCGCTGGGTCGACGAGATCAAGCATCTTTGCAAGCCTGACAAGGTCTACTGGTGCACGGGTACCACGGACGAGTACGATCGATTGTGTCTCGAGCTCGTTCAACGCGGCACCTTTACGGCACTCAATCCCAAGTTGCGCCCGAACTCGTACCTTGCACGCTCGGATCCGGCCGACGTGGCGCGTGTCGAGAGCCGCACCTTTATCTGCTCTCGCACCAAGGACGACGCGGGTCCTACCAACAACTGGGCCGATCCTGACGAGATGAAGACCAAGATGCGTGCTCTCTATGATGGCTGCATGAAGGGTCGAACCATGTATGTCATTCCATTTTGCATGGGTCCACTTGGTTCACCGTATGCCAAGTTTGGTGTTCAAGTATGTATTACACTAGCAACTCCTCGTAATGGCCCTTATCGTTTACTGATTGCATTGCATTGGATTGAATTGGATTGGATTCGATTGGAATAGATTTCGGATTCACCATACGTTGTCGTCAACATGAAGATTATGACTCGTATGGGAACCAAGGCACTCACTCAACTCGGTGACCACTGGTTCTTGCCATGCTTGCATTCAGTTGGCAAGCCATTGGCTGCTGGTGAGGCTGATGTGCCGTGGCCTTGCAATCCTGCCAACACGACGATTGCACACTTTCCCGATGAGCCATCCGTATGGTCGTTCGGTTCGGGCTATGGTGGCAATGCCTTGCTCGGCAAGAAGTGCTACTCGCTTCGTATCGCCTCGGCGATGGGTCGCAAGGAGGGCTGGCTCGCTGAGCACATGCTGATTCTCGGCCTCCAGAACCCCAAGGGCCAAAAGTACTACATTACGGCTGCGTTCCCATCGGCGTGCGGCAAGACCAACCTTGCCATGTTGGTTCCTACGCTGCCCGGCTGGACGGTTCGATGCGTCGGCGACGACATTGCTTGGTTGCATGTCGGCGAGGACGGCGAACTGTGCGCCATCAATCCCGAGGCCGGCTTCTTTGGTGTGGCCCCTGGCACCAACGCCAAGAGCAACTACTCGGCCATGCGTACGATCGAGAGCAACTCGATCTTCACCAACGTGGCCTTGACGCCCGAGGGTGACGTGTGGTGGGAGGGCATGACCAAAGAGGCACCGGCTGAGCTGATCGACTGGACCGGCCAGAAGTGGACTCCTGGTTGTGGTCGACTTGCGGCGCACCCGAACTCACGCTACACGACTCCAGCGAGCCAGTGCCCGGTGATTGACCCCGAGTGGGATAGCCCGTATGGTGTTCCGATCAGTGCCGTCATCTTTGGAGGCCGTCGCGAGCGCTTGGTGCCTCTTGTGACCGAGGCCATCACGTGGCATCACGGCGTGTTCATGGGCTCGATCATCTCGTCGGAGCAGACGGCGGCGGCCGAGGGCAAGCTCGGTGCCGTTCGTCGAGACCCGTTCGCCATGTTGCCGTTCTGCGGCTACAACATGGGAGACTACTGGCGTCATTGGTTGAGTCTTCGCAAGAAGATGGGTTACTCGTCGCCCAAGATCTTTTACGTCAACTGGTTCCGCAAGGACGAGCACACGGGCCAGTTCTTGTGGCCCGGTTTCGGCGAGAACTGCCGTGTTCTCAAGTGGATCACCGAGCGCATCGGTCGCAACCCTGTGGGCAAGACCGTCATGACACCGATCGGTCTCGTTCCGACGGTGGATGCGATCGACATTGGTGGTCTCGATCTCGAGAAGCACGTCATGTCGTCGTTGCTCGCGGTTCAATCGCAAGAGTGGCGTCAAGAGATTGCCATGGTGCGCGAGTACTACCAACAATTTGGTGAGCGTCTTCCGATCGAGTTGATGCAAGAGCTCGAGTTGCTTGAATCTCGTCTTGCCAAGCCCGAACAAGCTCCACCGACCAACAACAAGCATGTCTTGCAATTTGTCGATCAAATTCGTCAACTTTGTGAACCTCTCAATGTTCACTGGTGTACTGGCAGCGATGATGAGTATGATGATCTTTGCCAGCGTATGTATCAATCCTTCTCTCATCTTGTCTTTGTGTGAGTTGTCATTCATCAAGGCGCTCTTTGTGTGTGTGTGTGTAGAAATGGTGGCCACTGGAACATTCATCAAGTTGAATGACAAACTTCGACCCAACTCGTATTTGGCTCGATCTGATGTGCGTGATGTTGCTCGAGTCGAATCGTGCACCTTTATCTGTACCGAGAAGAAGGACGACGCTGGCCCGACCAACAACTGGGCCTATGCTCCCGAGATGATGGAGAAGCTCAAAAAGATGTTCTCGGGCTGTATGCATGGTCGAACCATGTACATTGTGCCATTCCTGATGGGTCCTTTGGGCTCACCGTACTCCAAGTTTGGTATCGAGATTACCGACTCGCCGTATGTCGTTGTCAACATGAAGATTATGACTCGTATGGGTTCGACCGTCTTGAATCTCTTGACTGAGGACAAGCCATTCTTGGTACATTTTTCTCTCTCACTCGATATTATTGATACCTGACACTAATGTGCAATGATGATGATAATAATAGCCATGTGTACACTCGGTTGGAATGCCATTGGCTATTGGACAACAAGATGTTTCATGGCCTTGCAACCCTGAGAACCGTGTGATTGCTCACTTTACCGAAGGAGATCCAAGTGTTTGGTCGTTCGGTTCGGGCTACGGTGGCAATGCCTTGCTCGGCAAGAAGTGCTATGCGCTTCGTATCGCCTCCGTGTTGGGTCGCAAGGAAGGTTGGCTCGCTGAGCACATGCTGATCTTGACGCTCACGTCGCCTGAGGGTACCAAGTATCACATGACGGCTGCGTTCCCATCGGCGTGCGGCAAGACCAACCTTGCCATGTTGATTCCAACGCTGCCCGGTTGGACGGTTCGATGCGTCGGCGACGACATTGCTTGGCTGCATGTCGGCGACGATGGTCGTTTGTGGGCCATCAATCCCGAGGCCGGCTTCTTTGGTGTGGCCCCTGGCACGAGCGAGAAGAGCAACTACTCGGCCATGCGTACCATCCACAAGAACACGATCTTCACCAACGTGGCCTTGACACCCGAGGGTGACGTGTGGTGGGAGGGCATGAGCAAGGAGGCACCGGCTGAGCTGATCGATTGGACCGGCCAGAAGTGGACTCCTGGTTGTGGTCGCGTGGCAGCTCATCCGAACTCGCGATTCACGACTCCAGCGAGCCAGTGCCCCATCATCGATCCCGACTGGGACCGACCGGAAGGTGTTCCGATCTGCGCCATCATCTTTGGAGGCCGTCGCGAGCGCTTGGTGCCTCTTGTGACCGAGGCGTTTATCTGGGACCACGGCGTGTTCATGGGCTCGATCATCTCGTCGGAGCAGACGGCGGCGGCCGAGGGCAAGCTCGGTGCCGTTCGTCGAGACCCGTTCGCCATGTTGCCGTTCTGCGGCTACAACATGGGAGACTACTGGCGTCATTGGTTGAGTCTTCGCAAGAAGATGGGTTACTCGTCGCCCAAGATCTTTTACGTCAACTGGTTCCGCAAGGACGAGCACACGGGCCAGTTCTTGTGGCCGGGCTACGGCGAGAACTGCCGTGTTCTCAAGTGGATCACCGAGCGTGTCGACAACCGCGGCAAGGCTCGCTCGACGCCGATCGGCTACGTGCCGACGCACGATGCTCTGGATCTCGGCGGCCTCGACGTTTCGATCGACGCACTGCACAAGCTGATGCACGTCGATGTCGAAGGGTGGCTCAAGGAGATTCCCGACATTCGCGAGCACTTTGCGCAGTTTGGCTCGCGTCTGCCGGCGGCCATCGCCAACAACCTCAACAACCTCGAGGCGCGTCTCGAGGCCGTGCGCGCCGGTCCGAGCGGTTGCAAGAAGCTCGTGGCGTGGGTCGAGCAGGTGGTGAAGAACTCGCAGCCCGAGGCCGTGGTGTGGATGAGCGGCACCGAGGAGGAGCACCTGGACCTCTGCGACGAGCTCGTGTCGGCCGGCGTCTTTACGCGCCTGAACGCCGACTTGCGACCCAACTCGTTTGTGGTTCGCACGCACCCGGACGACACGCACGTGATTCACGACCAGACGCTCGTGTGCACGGCGTCCGAGGCCGACGTCGGCCAGCACAACCACTGGGCCGACGCGGCGGCGACGCACGAGCGTGTCGATCGCCTGCTGCACGGCGCCATGCGCGGCCGTCGGCTGTTTGTGATTCCGTTCTGCATGGGCCCGCTCGGCAGCCCGTACGCCAAGTACGGCGTGCAGCTCACCGACTCGCCGGTCGTGGCGGCGCTCATGTTCAAGATGGCGACCATTGGCACACGCCCGTTGGCCTCCATTACCGACGACGAGTCGTTCCTGCGCTGCGTGCACTCGGTCGGCTCGCCGCGCGTCGACACGTCGGTGCCCGACGTTGCGTGGCCGTGCGACCTGGCCAACAAGATGATTGCGCTGTTCCCGGACGAGAGCGACCCGCTCGTAGTCTCGTACGGCTCGGCCTTTGGTGCCAACGCACTCGTCACCAAGCTGCAGCTCGGTCTGCGCATCGGCTCGCGCCTTGGTCGCTCGGGCGGCTGGCTCGCCGAACGCTCGGCCGTGCTGTCGCTCTCGGACGGCCGTCGCAAGGAGTACATTGCGGCGTCGCTGCCACCCGGCTGCGGTAAGACGTCGCTCGCCATGTTGGTGCCGACTATTCCGGGCTGGACCGTGCGATGCCTCGGCGACGACATTGCGTGGCTGCACACGAACGACGAGGAGCAGCGCGTGTACGCCATCTGCCCCGAGACGGGCTTCTTTGATGTGGCGAGCGGCACGTCGCCGCTCAACAACCGCTCGGCCATGGCCACCATCCGCCGCGACACGATCTTTGTCAACGTGGCCACGACGCCCGACGGCGACGTCTGGTGGGAGGGCATGAGCAAGAGCACGCCGCCGCACCTCACCGACTGGACCGGCAAGCCGTGGACGCCGCAGAGCGGCACGCCGGCCGCGCACCAGAACTCGCGCTACTGCGTGTCGGTCGCACAGTGCCCGACGATCGATCCCGAGTGGAAGAACCCGAACGGCGTGCCGATCTCGGCCATTCTGTTTGGCTCGCGTCGCCAGAGCGTCATTCCGCTCGTGGCCGAGGCCACGACGTGGGAGGAGGGCCTGCTGATGGGCCTCATGGTGTCGCGCGACCACACGACACCACCGACCGAGTCGGTGCCCGAGCACCACGGCGACGTCGAGCGCGTGCCGTTCGCCATGCTGCCGTTCGTGTCGTACCCGTTCAACGAGTACCTCGCGCACTGGATCAAGGTCTTTAACACGCTCGGCTACGGTATGCCCAAGATCTTTAGCGTCAACTGGTTCCGCGCCGACCTCGACTCGGGCCGTCAGTACTGGCCGGGCTACGACGAGAACTGCCGCGTGCTCAAGTGGATCTTCCAGCGTCTCCAGCACGACGCCAACACCGTGCACGGCAATCGAACGCCTCTCGGCCAGGTGCCGTGCATCAAGGACCTCGATCTGCGTGGTATCGTCGGTGACACGTCGGCCCAAGACGTCTCACTCGCTCTCGCTCACGATCCCGAACTGCTGCGTAACGAGATGCGTGCCTTGCAACAACTCGCCACCAAGCTTGGTGAATATCCATCTGCCATCACGGAGCAGATTGAACGTATCATTCGTGAGTGTACTCCAAAGTAGACTCTCGAATCATTGATTCATCAATCGATCAATGTCATTCTCTCTCACATTCTCGCTCTCTCTCAATTAGTTTGTTAGTTCAATTCGATGCAATTCAATAGATATCTTCTCGTTTGCTCTAGTAGTATTATTGAAGTCCTTGAATCTTGCAGTTAGGTAGTAGATCTGGAAAGAAGAAGAGTGATTCTCGTTGTGCTGATTCAATAGAATCTACATGGTGGTTGGTTGGTGGTTGGTGGTTGAGGTTGAGGGCGTGGACTTGATGTATCAAGCAACTTATCGCAAGCAGCTTATCGTACCTGAACCATGGACTGCATTGAGAGTCTCGTTGATGCCAAAGATTGCTCGAATCGAATCAGGACTCTCTCGACGAGCTCTAGAAACCGATCGATATCGATGGCACGTTGTTAGCGAGAGTGAGAGTAGGGAGCGCGTTGGTGCGCGGTATCTCGATGTCGTACTGCATCGAACATGTGGGTCCCATCAGCCGTCTCCATGATTCGATAGCATCATCCTTTGAGAGTACCAATGGAATCATCGGGCCCCTTGTTGTTCCAACCAACGAGATATACCAAACGCAACGCATACACGAGCAACGAGTATCATGAGTTGTGCGTCGTGCTCGCGGATATCGCAGGTCGAGCTTGCGGGTGCTCGCGCGAACCAAGTATCTTCGTCTTACTTGGACATCATTCGGACCAATCGATCAAAGAAGAACTTTCCCTCGTGGCATTGATAGAAGGCTCGCGCAGCATCGCGAGACAGCGAGGGAGTGATGTGGTCCTGCGCCACGATCTCGAAGCCAGCGCGATGGATCATCTGCATGATACGCGCCACGACCTTGACCGAGCCTGCAACGTCGGGTTTGATGATTGCCAGCGTGTAAGGCTTGCCGCTCAGTCGCCACGCTGCCTGGGAGACTCTCGAGCCCATGTCAGGATCAGGATCGGTTGGCAGGGTTGGGTAGCAGAGCTGGGGTTGGGGCTTGGTCGGGTGAGAGGTGCGTGGGGTATTGAGGCCTGAGAGAAATGAGTGCGTCGCCCTCTCTGTCGCCTTCTTGGTATCGTTCCCTTCCCGCTTACACTGCATGGCGTTGAGACCGGGAGAGCTTGCTCCGTTGCTGGCCAAGCTCCACTCCTTCGCCTATATCACAGTAGCCGAACGAAAAACTCTTGTCGAGATATTATCTCGATGGGAGGAAGCCCAACAGGAGCTCGAGGCGATGCGTGCCCATCTTGCTGGAGTGACCGAAGAGCTTGATATTCCTCGCTCGCTGGTCGAGGCTGATCTCGCTCAGGTTGAAGGAGAACTCTCTCTACAGGTACGTGCTTCTTCACTGCTATTAACCACACCTAGATACGTGCCTGACCGCACTCTAATCCATCGTATTCTAGTTCTTTGTGCGCCAGAGTATCCAGCAAGGCAACCTTGGACCGGAATACGCAGCCCTTGTCTCATGTATTCCTCCCCAGCTGTATGCCTGGGAGCTATCAAGGCTCTCGCAGTCTGATTTTGCGGCCATCCTCGACGAAAAATTGCGAATCCTTGCCAGAATCGATGCCCAGAATGCGGCGGTCCTTCGTGCTCGCGGCAACTCGCTGTACGAGGACCTGCTGGCGCTGGATGACCTTCCTCGGGTACGCATCCCACGACAGCTCATGGTTCTTGCTCTATGCTCATCAAGAAACAGTGCGCGTGGAATGAGAGGTATCTGACCGCTCGCGAAGGTAAGCTGGACTGGTCTGGGCTCGGGCTTGGTAATCGCGAGTTGCTTGAGTGGTCGCGCAAGCTTGTGCCCGACAACAAGGATATTAAGGTCCTCGATGTGAGCGGTAACCACATCCGTGGCTCTCCCGTTGTCTGCGAGCGAATCTGCGAGCTCGCTCGCGTTTTCTCCAACGTGGTTGTGTTTCACAACCCGTTCTCGACCATCGACAATCTTACGTTCTGGCAGAAGTGCGAAGCGAATGTGCTGGAGAAATTGATCTTTGTTCCGCGGCACGCGGTCGCAGCCAAAGGCTGGCGTCACTTGATACGCACGCAAGAGTTGGTGGAGCGAGCGATCGAGACTCACACCCGGTTTTATGAGGCGTCTGCGTGAGGGTCCAGCGCAGCACCCTCCGCTCCACTTGGTTTCGTCTTCGGGAATAAATCTTCAACCTTACCCGGGTTTCGGCTTCACAAACACAAGAGACCGACAAGCTCGGCAAGTACGCTCCAGTTGGAGGGGACAATCGTATCGATAAAAATCCACAGCCACAGCCACGGGACCGGAGTCTCTTTGGTATTGACAGCAGAGGAGGAACAGGCCGAGCACAAGAACAAGAAACTTCCCGAGCGGAATCTTCCCGCTCTCCCTCCAACACCAACACCTCAACCAACCATCTATCCATCCCATCCATCCCTCCATCAGTCAGTGGAGACCTTGGCGGTGGTGGCCCTCTCGAAACGATGACGTCCTTGGTTTCGTTGGTGGTGCTCGTGACAGTGCTTGTGGTGGCGCCTGCGAGCGTGTTGGGTGGCTCGCCGCCGTATCCATGCACGTTCTCGACGCCCACTGGATTCTACAACCTCACGCGAATGTGGAGGTATCGTCGCGAGTGGCTGCTTGGGCTCCACCATCCAGCTGTGTGTCTCTCTCTCGCTCAATGACTGACGTTGGGATTGGGTTGAAGAGATGCGTCGCTTGCGATGCCAGACTACACCTTGTACAACCAAACGTTGCGCAGCTCGTTCTACCTCAACATCGTACGCGAGACATGATTGCTACTACTCGATCGACTCGATCGATTCGTCTCATCCTCGATGATGTTCGATCCAGTGTGGACAATCACAAGCACCTCAATGCGTACCAGCCAATGGAATGTGTCAGATCACCGCATCGGCTGGAGGATTCGGTGACGGCGATGCATCGCAGGCCTCTTGGGACGCCCTGCGTACGCTCACCTATCACAACCAAGATCGAGTCCCGTTCTCTCTGACACATCTGACTCAATGCAACATCATCTCACTCACGCTTCTTCGACAGCCAACAATCAACAAGGAGTTCGATTGACGTACCCGAATGGCAGCGGCGGTCTATGCAATGGTCTACCGCGAACCACCTACATTGATATCCACTGCGATCCAATGCTGCCAGCGAGCATCCTCACGAGCGTCACCGAGAGTAACGTGGTTTCGTGCCAGTTCTCCGTCACGTACGCCGTCTGCTCGATCGCATGAGACGGCATCAAGCCCACATGACTGAATGGCGTCTCGATCGGTGCGAGCAGGATGCGGTCGCCGTATGCATGCCCGACTTCGCTGCCAGGGACGAAGCCCGTGCCTCCAAACCAACGTGCGTGGCTCAATCAAGAGATTGATAGAGAGAGATCGGTCGGTGCTGAGATAGTGTGAGTCTCACAGGTTCGGCATTGATGGATCTGTTCGTCTCCACTCGAGGACCTTCGTGGACCCGTCACAGTCAATGGCAGTACGTCGTCGCTCTTCGCGATGCTACCTCGATCTCTCTCTCGATCTCTCTCTCGATCTCTCTCTCGATCTCTCTCTCGCTGACGCACAAGCCAACAGAATCGGAGATCCCTGCATCAACCAGTGGTATGGCATCGAGTGTGCGGCCACTCCGTCGTACAGCACCGTGACGAGCATGTACGTGTGCAGCTCCAACCATCGAGAGAGTGAGCAGTGCTCGTTGATTGATCGCGGCTGCCAACACAGCGTGCTACCTCGAAACAACCTCGAAGGAGGCCTCCCATCGACCTTGAACTACCTCAACGACCTCAAGCAGCTGTACGAGGCCCTCCTTCAATGAGTCAGAGATAATCTCATCTGATTGAACGCGTGCTACATCAAGGTCGCTCGGCGGCAACTCGATCTCGGACTGGATCAGCTATGTCTACCAACTGACGAGCCTCGAGAGCCTGAGCCTCGCGAACAATCTGCTCAACGGCACGATCTCGAGCGAGATATCGAGTCTCACGAAGCTCAAGGTGCTCTCGTTGTCGCACAACTTTCTCAATGGCACGGTGCCGAGTGCGTTGGTTGAATTGCAGCATCTGTACGTCGATGAATGCTGCCTGGCTCCATCGCACTGTACTCCAACTCATTCGATGGACCGCGCCACACGGCTCGCACCGCTCACGACACGATCAGGTTCTTGCAAGACAATCGCTTCAACGCCTCGTTCCCGCTCAACCAGATCAGCAACTCGCTGATCGAGATGTGCGTAGCTAACCTGACTCATGAACAACGAAGCGCCCTCTCTCTCTCACACACTCTGGTGACAGCGATGCGAGTGACAACTTCTTGACGACACTGTCGCAACCGAGCTCGCGGCCGAACCTCCAGAGTCTCCGACTCGGATCGAACAATCTGCGAGGCACCTTGTCGTCATTCACGAGCTTGAGTCGCTTGCAGACTCTGGATCTCAGCTTGAACCAACTCGAAGGCACGATTCCGTCGCTGCCTGCCACGCTCTCGTACCTGTACGATGCTTCAAGCCTCCTCGATGATGAAGACGATGATCATATGTGACTCACTCACGAGCTCTTGCACTCAGCGACCTGTCGAACAACCAGCTGAACGGCTCGATTCCGCAGTCGCTCTCGAGCACGACCTTCCTGTACCTCCAGAACAACCGCTTCTCGGTACTGCCGCCGTTCCTGCAACAACAGCCGACGCTCAAGGCCGTATTGCTGAACAACAACTCGTTCCCGTGTCCGCTGCCCGATTGGTGCTCGGCTTCGCCAGTCGGAGACGGCACTTGCACTCCATGCCGTACGTTGCTCGCGAGCATTCTCGTTATCGTTGTTGGATCGTGAGCGGCACTGTCTCACGCTGGCGTGGCTCGCACAGGCTCGTATGTGTGCTGCTACTACTCGAACGGCTCGGTGCAGTTCACGAGCTGCGCGCAGACCGAGTGCCCGTCGATTCCGGGCTACACGCTGCAGAAGCAGCAGCCGACCTCGAGCTGTGCCACGTGCCAGACGCTCGATATTCGCTTTGCGAGCGCGGATCGAGCGACATCGCTCGGCGGACATCGAGCACGAAGGAGTTCCTTGAGCCGTTCCATCCACTGAGAGGCTGCCTCATTGTGTGGGGGCCCTCCCTCGCCCTCCGCTTGTCTGTCCTCGCTGTTCTTTTGTTGTTGGTGTTGTCCCAATCAAACCAAGCAACCTCGGTTCCGAGGATAGAACAAGCTCATGATTGCACTACCGAAAGTTCTGTTTCACTGCGCCGGGCTGCTGAGGAATAGCGGCGAAGGTTAAGCTCGCCTATCTTTC
>ERZ778023.3961-NODE-3961-length-13392-cov-62.220439_pt1 | contig 13392 bp, 9 predicted proteins | sample MGYA00375753_ERZ778023 | MGnify/ENA primary metagenome ERZ778023 (study PRJEB29350, sample SAMN05389822) | bioreactor metagenome | isolation source: Ammonium sulfate bioreactor | place: South Africa: University of Cape Town | collected 2014-04-04 ...
CGATGCCTTTCAATGCAGTAGATAATAATCGTTTAAAAACTTGATCAGTTACATGCAAATAATCAGGTTCCTTTGATGATGACTGTAACGAAAATATCGTTGATCTTATAAGGAATCTGTTGTAGAAGGGTTGTTGAATAGAAAACCTTGCCAACTATCTTCGTCATGAATCCACTAAATGTTTATTTGGATTAAATGAAATGTACAACACACACACACACAATAATTAGGAGTTTACAACTGACTCGTTCAAAGAAATTTCTTCTCCTTTTATACCTATCGTTCGTCCACCTTCATTTCTCTTTGATCTTTCAAATCGATATTTGTCTACAATTTAATGTATTTGTTTCTCTTTCGTTCTCTTACTGTCGTCATTTTTAGCCTGTTCTTCCTATGCATTGTATTCTAACTTTCATTTTTCGTTACGCTTGATAAAAACTTGGAAGAAAATGTTTCTTCCTTTGCGAAATTTCTCAAATCTACTCATTGTTGGCACAGATAGGTTTATTGAAAAAAAAAGAATCATAGTACAGTCATCAGTCTGCGAGTGATAATACTTAGAGTATTGCTCTTAATTAATTTGCGCATGTAAACGTGTTGTTTCTGTTTGTTGATTTCGAACAACGACATATGTTTCAGAGAAGTTGGGCAAATGGCGCGCTTTCTGATCGGTTTTTCTATTTGCAAATCTGTAAGTTATCCTGGCGATATTGAAGAAAAAAATAAGAAGAAGGCCTAGACCAACAGCTCCAGGTATAAAATTCATAATTGAAAACGACTCCCACGAACTTACAACGATATATACAATCAATGCGACATAAAGCAACAATCCAGGAAGTAGAGTTGTGACGCTGTAATATGCATGAATGTTTCTAATCTTTGTTGTCATGAGGTAATTAAAACGTATTATTAAAATAGAAATCAACGATAATAATTTGTGCCATGCGTATACACTAGCGACTACATCGATAAGACCTGTAATATCCAATAGATATGCTTTACAAAAAACATCTTCAGCATCCGCATTACCCGTTTGATTTCTAAAGAGACAGTAACTTATTACATTATTCGTATCATAATAAGACTCGTTCGTGGCCGTTTGTTTAATACGATCCTTTAGACAACAATTATAATAATCTGTTTTCAGACTGTAATAGTTGAGATAATGAGAGCATGTTTCGCTAGATAACTGCTCAATGAATAGTTGTCGTAAGATGAGCATAATGATGAATGCTATTTGCATAGGTAAACACAAGACAACATAGACACCATAGAATGTATCCTGGTGTGTTTCATGTATTAAATCTCCTTGTACACGCAATCGTGGCACATAAGATGGTTCTTTTGGACGTTCGCTTGATCCATCACCAACTGTTGTTGTTGTTGCTACCGCCGCCGCCGTTGACTTGTTTTCAATCGATAGGAGCACCTCTTCAAATTTTTCAGCGGCGGACTTCAGCGCCAACCATTTTATCCAATCAGGACGTTTATGGCGTATACAAATGAGAATAACGTAAGCCAAAAGCCAAGCACCTGATGGTGACCATAGACTCCACATTAATACTGCATTTGTTGACAGCACTTGCGGTTCATTCAATTTAACAATAGTCATATTTGATCGTCTCGAAAAGAGTAAAAGTCAAAGTTCATACTAAAACTGTCCATCCTCTTAGAAAAAAGCATTAACTGAATTTTGATCGTCTATATTTGAAACTTTATCAAAAGATTCCCATCCACTACGCTCAGGAGAGAAACTCCATGAGTAGAAGAACGATAGTCTGAGGGTGATGACAAAAAACGGTCATTCTATTGTTGTCGTAGTGTAGATGAAAGTTTTTGTCTTTTCTTCTTCTTCTCCTCTTTTTATTATAACACACACACAGAGTCAAAATGACTGCGTCGTTCATTACGCACGATTTTGATGAAAATCGAAACAGAGACAACTCGAAAAATTTGCAATGAAAAAAAAAGTATCTTTATTTGCTTTTTTTTGTCCAACAACAAGTATTATCTCATCATTAAATATGCTGAAGCGAGAAGACAGGCAGACAGAGCGAGAAAGAAAGAATGAGATACACTCGTATGCTTGGAAAGAAAAATATGTATGTAACAACAATGACAAAGATGTTTTTTTTCTTCTGATCTCTCAATGTTTGGTATTCATTTTGTTTGCTCCTTCACTCTCCATTCACTACCTTGATGATAGGTAGGTAGAGCGAGAGAGAGATAAGACGATTTTCATACTAACAACAGTGGACACCTTTTAGTGTTAGATAGATAGGTAGAAAAGGATTCTCTTCGTCATCATAACTTTATCTTGAGGGCTATGTGTAGAAAATAAATTGCATATTCTCTTCATGGGAATCGAACCCATACCTTTTGCTATCGTTAAATATATTTTAGATTGTTGAATGAAAAAGAAAGAAAAAAACGACGTTTTTCTTTTTCTTTATCAAACGAAATGACTGATATCATGTTTAAGACAACCTGGCCCATCATAATGAAAACATTGTCCATTGAAACGACAACGACTATCATCTGAACATTTGTTTATCAATTCTTCGCTTGATCTCATCTTCAAAACATGATAAATTCAATGACTTCATTCGACACAATAATTCATAATACTTCAAACGTTGAGGATCAGATGAATTGAATTCAGTGAGATTTATTATTTTCATTAAGTTTAAACAACGATCTGACCAAGTGATAATTGTCATCACATTTTGAGACACATTTCAAATTAAATACATTTGTTTATTGAAAATATCTTCGATGAAAATCAGTTGATATGAATCTCTCAACGATAGTTCAACTAAATTTCGTTGTCTAGAAATTCGTTTGTATATCATTGCTCGACCTAGTTTATCTCATGGATTACTTTCAACAAACGTTGTTTGGAATGCAAAACCATAGATATAAATAGATGATGGAATGTTAATCTCTTTTCCAAATGAGAAACTTAAACGATAATCCGATTGTTGACAGAAATCTCCATGAAAACCTTTGGGACATATGCAAAGAAATGGTCGTTGAATGGAAATATCATTATTAGCTAGACATTGACCACCATTTTGACATGTTTCATTTCGATTTGTTGAACATTTAGGATCATTGATGAGACATCGAACACCGAGACGATTCATTGGACAAACACAGATCGAACGATTTGAAGCAGATAGACCAATACATAATGTTACATCTCTACGATTATTCCAATAAAAGATACATTTACCATGAAAACTACATTGACGATTAGGACAAGATTTACAGGTAAAAATGGAAAATCAATTGTAAATAAATAACTTGCTCGATATTTGAATGATATTCTTTCGTAGATATCCACATGAATAAAATAAGATTTTCGTTCATCTTTTGGTCTTTTTGAATAAAATAAATTGAGTGACTTTTCAAATACCAGAGATCGTTTAGATCCAGCCAGTCATCGACCGCGGACTGAAAATAATTCTGTAACATTTCTACGTAGCTCTCACCAGTGACATTAGAATCAAAGAAGAATGGACCGATAATACCATTTGATGATATGCCTATCCAAACACAGATACCAGATACGTTGAAGTCTTTTTCAATATCAATTCGAGGATTCTCGGATGACCAGTAAATTGAGTTGTGCCTGTTAACGTGCCCATTAAGCTTGAAAATTGCTTCATCTGTCCAAATAATGTTATCGAGAATGCTGTTATCCTCTTCAATCATTGCCAAAAGTTTTTCACAAAATTCAATCCTTCGATCAGGATCATCATCATTTACCTGTTGAACTAAGCGGGGACGGTAAGGGTGTAAATGCAAGTCGGATAACATACGCTGAATCGATCTTCTCGATATCCCTAGCTCGGATGCAGCACGCCTTGTTGATGTTGTGGGATCGTTAGAGAAAACAGATTTAACAGCAGCTTTGTTTTCTGGTGTTCTAGCGATAGCTGGCCGACCTGATCGCTTTTTATCATCAACCGTACCATTTTCTTCGAACCGATCAATAATATCTGCAACAGTTTCACGTTTTATTTGTCGATGAAATTGCTCATCAAAGCGACGACATGTCTTGCTCTTGTTATTGGTTTCATAGAACGTCTTTACTACAAATTCTCTTAATCGGATGCGATTGAGACGATCACACAAAAACGAATAAGAAACAAAACAGTAATAAAAAATACGCTTCGCATTCTCTCTTGTGAAACATTCCTTTTTCTTTCATATCTTGCCATTATCAACGTTTCACATTCATCGAGAGGAATGATTGAAATAGCACGGAGTGAAAAAGAAGAAAGAAAGAAAGCGCGAAAAACGCAATACGTGTTTAAAGAGCACACGAACAATAAGAGTTGGAGATTATTTGTCGATGAGTAATGCATAGTCGATGGCCTCTGGTAAAAGTTAGCAAGAAAACTTTCTAGGAAGAAAGAGCAGTTATTTTGAAAATCCTGGACGGATTATGATATGATCAATCCATATTGCTGAATAATTCATGAAAATACGCAGTAAAACAGGCTCTTTCGAATGGTGAAACCCGCAGCTCTCTAGCTAAACTTTTTTCCGCCACTTTATATCTGTACAATAAATAAACTTATCCAATACCATAACGTAAGATGTTTATCTCAAATATATAATTACCAAGTAATAGTGTTAAATCTTTATTACATGATGGACAATAAAATGTCAGCCAAATGAACTATAATTCATCTATTCAAACTAAAGACTACGATAAATTCGAGTTGATTCTCAATGCTGATTTTCTATGACAAGGAGTTCTAGAGAATTAATATATAGTTATTATTTCAACAACATATCTGAATCATATAAAAGAATACATTAATTAATTTCTTTCAAAAATACTTCTAACTTATAATATCATCTTCACTTAGATTTCTTGTAATTAATTTTTAAATTTAGGTAAAGAAATTTCGATTCACTTGAATCTGATGAATCAATAATCAATTTTTCTATGAAACGTCCTTTAATCAACGGTATTTCATTTTATTCCATTCGCTTTACAAATAGAAATAAGATGCCTATGAGTTATTATTTATCACTGTTCTTTTGAGCAATGAAACTATTTTCTTATGGAAAAAAACGTCTAGATAAAGAAATTTTTTGATCCACTTATCAAAACCATGTCAACTGTTTGGAAAATTTTCTTTAAAGTCTTTATTTACAAGAACAAGTATTGATACAAATCTTGATACCTCTCAGAACATACTCGATTTTAATAGTTTGTGTCATATTACATAGAAAAATAAAATATGATGATTAGATGTTCGGGATTAATAACGTAAAAATTTTTGAATACGATGATTATGTCTGTCTGCGACATAAAGATTTAGCTGTCCGTCAAGTTTAACAGAAGAAGGTGCATTGAGTGTAGTAGCGTTATTATCGACTGAACTTGTAATTCCAGCAATCGTTGTTCCATTCAGTTGATCAGCATTAAAAAACTGAATACGATGATTATTTCTATCTGCAACATATAAATTACCCATTGGATCAAATGCCATGTCATGAGGTGAATTCAAAAGTGTTGATGTCGAACCACAAGTTCCATTGATAGCACCAACAATGCGTTGCCAATTGGTTGCGCCAAATGTATATCGAACAATATTGCAACCACCAGCATTTGCAATAATCAAATTGTTTGAATATGCATCAAAGAGTAAACCTATGGGAAACGATAACTGAGTATTAGCTATCCCTGATCCTAAACCACCAAATACTAATGTACCATTATTCACACCTTTACTGTAAGACATGATACGATGATTATAATGATCCGCTATATAAAGTGCATTAGATGTTGGATTCAAAGCAATACCATAAGTGCGATTAAATTGGTTGTTAGCATTTCCAGGAGAACCTATAAAAGGCTTCGATAACTATCTTTATAGTTATTATAAAAATGCAGACCTGATATGCCCGCTACAGCTATTCCTGAGCTGGCCCCATTATGCCAAAACTGTATTCGATGATTACTCCATTCCGACACATAAAAATCTTCATTCGAATCCATTATCACTCGAAGTGGACTATACAATTGATTGGGAGATGAACCAGCTATTCCCGTACCAATTATTGTCTGACCCACTAAACTACCACGTAAAAATTTTTGAATTCGATGATTTTGAAAATCAGCAACATAAATATTATCTGCATAATCTAAAATAGCATCGAGCGGCTCCCAAAGTCGATCAATAGCATTACTTGGACTGCCTCCTAGTCCAGCAACAGTAATTCCAGTCTTATTCCATCGAAGTACAGGAATATCGACTATAAATCTAATAGAAATCGAAATGAAGCAGTGTAGTATCTAACCTGTTGCTGATGCAGTTCTCATTCTAGGCTTTAGGAAGATAGTCAGTAAAACAGCAGCAATTACTACAGCAGCGAGAATACCAATTATTAAAGATATAACTAAACAAGGCCTCAATCGTCTAATGTGAAAGATTAGTTGATTTTATTCATAGATATATTTTGTTTGCATAGTATTTACTTTGTCTTTTTGTTTCGTTTTGATATTTTGTGATAATCTTTTGTTGTTCCTTTTCCATCTGATAATTCAGTTTTCACCTGCATCTACGTTATAAGTTAATAAACTGTATTTTTTAGTTCTAGATGGTTTACTAGAGAGATTGGTGATGGATGATTTGTTGTTATCAACTCAGTTGATGTTGATAATGATCTGTGTGATTCATTCTGTGATACAAATATCTGTTTTTCACCTTTCGATAGCCCAATTTTAACATGAATAACACGATTGGATCTTGCCGTTTTGCTGCTCAATAAACATTTTTTCTGAATGAAATCGATTGACAAAACAAGAGAAATGCGTACAGAAAAGACTCACTCGTTTATTAACTGATATGTGGGATCTACGTCCAGTAACTTTTATAATCCTTGGCTTTCTGTGTTCTAACATCGTTTTTATGAAGAGAAATGAAATAAGTAATTTCATTTGTTTCATAGGAAACCATGCTGTTTCAACAGATTGAAAAGGCTTCGTCTGCTCGATGTGTGTTAGTATTTTTTATTAAATAAGAGATGTTACAATGAATAGTTTTACGAAAAATCCCAACATGTTTCTAAGTTCATTTGTCGTCTTTCTCAAAAATATTCTCTGCAGTACCTGTGCCAAATAAAACTTGAAGAATTCTACGAAACGGTATTATTGGTTTTAATAAAAGTCCCTCCTACAATGAAATATCAACAATATTATTTAGATCTCGATAAGTAACAACTTGATGAGCTCAATCGATGATTTAATAAAGAAAATTCATATTTAAAAGCCGGTTGTTTTCCTCAGCAGTACTTATTCTATGATGAAAGAGTGTATACAATCCGTCTATTATGTAATTTGAAACAATAAAATCAAAAACAATATATTTTCAATAATTATTTGATTTTACAAATGATTTCATATCGATTTTAGACTTTAATTCAACTTACATTTATGCCAAATATTGAGAAATTTCGACTGATTTCAATATAACTCATTAAGATGAATTAAATGACATACCTTCGTGAGCGAATGCATTTGCTAAATCCTATTGAAGTTTTAACAATTGACGAGACTTCCGAATGATGTAGCTGTTAAGCATGTTTATAGAGAGAAGTTGAACGTATTTTGGTAGAACTCGTTCAGTTCTTTTATAATCGAAATAAAATTGTTCGAATGAATTCGATTCTTTTTCTGTTTATAATCGAGTTTCTTCAATCGAAAAAAGAAGAATGACGATAAAAGTTGTATAAAACTTCATCGATCCGATTGACTAATCTTGGTCATGTTCAGAAAAAGTTTCTGATGAATTTTCTGAAGATTAAATTCAATTGATTTGATTCGATGTAATTTTAAATGAAGATTGAAATTGTTCTCATTTAGAAAAGTTCTTTGATCGAGTATTTAATTTGTCTAGAAGACATTGTTAGATTTTGAATGATATCGAATTTTGTGAATACATATTTCTTGTTAATTTATCTCTATTGATAAACATTTCGATTTTTCTATTTAGTTTTAACAAATAAAATGTGTTTCTATTGGAAGAAATTTTCATTTATCTGATGTGCAACTCTATTCATCAGATAAACAAGAATAAGAATCTGAAGATTGCTCTCATTCATAAGCGACTGTTGGAACATTATATTTGTATGAATCGATTGAGAAAATTTCATCTTATAAAAAAATTAAAATACATGGAATGTTTTATTCAAGAATTTGATTCAAAATTGTTGACATTTTTCTGATAGATTTTCACGTCAATTATACAAACAAATTTCTTTTAATAAAAGAATTGAAATGAGTACTTGGAGCAATTGTATATTCTCTAATTAGAATCAATTCGAATGAAAAAATTTAAAAAACGATACAGATCAAAATCAAGCCAAAAAAAATGTATTCAAAGGATAAAAATTCTTTTCAAATATTAAATTATATCTTGAGAAAAGTTTCATTGTTGTTTGTCAAAGAAGATCTTCAAATAAATGAATCATTCTAAAGATAGTTTCATTCAACTATTAGTTTTCTTATTTAATAAATTAAGAAAAATTTCCTTGAATTGACAGATTTTTAAAAGTAAATGAACTGATTTCCAGAAAGATATGAATTTTCTCAAACTAGAGTAATCATCTGACTAATGAATGATTAGTTAGAAAATCAATATTCTTATCAAATCTGATTCTTTTCAAAACAAACATTTTCTTCATTGATCAAACAAAATCAAAATCAATGTCTAAAGAATAATGTTAAACAAGATTCTATTTGATTATTACAAATCTTATTCAAACAAAAGTTTGATTTTCAAAAGAAGTTTTAATTAAATTCAATATGAACAAGACAAAAAAAGATTCGATTCAAATATTTGATTAACGAATCTGATAAATAAATTCAATTTAGAAGAATAAATAAAAATAAACAGATTTCGAAATCATAATAAGGAAATGCAAAGATTATTAAACGAAAGAAAAATTGAATGACACAAAGTATAAATTCGAACCATTCGGATAAATACAATTCTCATTTCTAATCGAAAAGAAATTCAACGATGTTATCAACAATCATCAAAAACACTTTCGAAGTTTAATAGAAAGAATAATATCGAAATAAATGAATAATTCAAATAAAATATCTATTCAATTATTTGTTTTTGAGAAGAAATTTTATTTTGAATGAAAAGAAAAAGAATCTAATAGATGATTAATTCGAATGAATTATCTGTTCAATTATAGAATTCAGAAGAATATATTTAACGATTACTAATCTCAAAATAATGAATAAATCTATCAAAGGAAAGATTAATTCAACAATCTCAATCAACTAAATTCAAGCTTTTCATTGTATTTTGACATTGAACAACTATACGAAATATTATTAATTCTAAACAGAGATTTATTCAACAATAATACTAATCAACAATTTATTCAAATTTAGTTTTCGTTTTGAAAAGAATCATTTGAAGTTTTTCATTCAAAGAAAAAGTATGAAGAAATCGAAAAGATTGACTAAATATCTATTCAAATATTGAGAATTATTTTCAAATGACTAACTTTGATTGTTAATTTAAACCAGAGATTTCATTATCAATCTGTTTTACAAACCAAATATTTATTCTTTTATATTCTTTCTTTCAAAAAAGATTCTCGATTAAAATAAGACGAATTTGATCACATGTGATATGTGTAGAAGATGAACAAGAGAGAATTGCAACTATTTTGTTTATTTTTTTCATAAAGATTATTCTATTTATCTTGAAAGAAAGATTTCGAATGATAAATATCATTGATCATCACATCTAAATTGAATACATAGATAAGAATTTGATTGAATTATTTATTAAGAAATTTACATTTGTTATCAAATTGAAGTTTCAATCAAAAATGCATTTTATTAACTGTGTTCACATTTTAACACAACATAGACAAGACACATCGGATAAGAACACTTTCACAAAGATTTCATTCAGCAATTGTCATTACTTCTATCAAACACTTTTACTGAGATACATCTGAGATCTTTGTATAAAGTTCGAATGACTCTAACAAAGGCATTATTCATTATTCTTCTCATTAAATTGAGAAGTTTCTTAAAATAGTTCTTAATCTTCAGATTGAACAGTATGTTAACAAATACCACTATAACAATAATCGAATCTTTTATTTATTTTCTAAACATTCTATTTGTCCAAATAATTTCATAAAAGTCTTTATTATTTTTGAATTCTTCAAAGCATTACTATGTTCATATATTCTATTCATTTTCAACGACATATACGCAATGGACTCATTCTTTACAGTAGAGAATGAGTTCAGCAGTGAAAATTCAACAAAAAATTAAATTTTTCGAAAAGTTTCCAGTAACCACCACGACGCGTTTCGATTTGACAAAGAATTTCATCAGGTGGCTCTATAAAATTTTAGATAAAATTATTTATTTCAAATATTTTAAGACTTATCTATATTTGGACTGTTGCTTTTACATCGCAGTTGGTCTATCTCTCAGAGAAAATGATAGAAGAAGATAAGAAACAAAGGAAGAAAATATGCAGCATGGAGAGAATAAATAGTCAGATACGTTGCTACAGAAATCAAAAATATTATTCATTATTTCGATTGTTTACTCGCCTTCGACCATCATAGTTCAGCACAAAATGTTATCTTCAAACATACTAATCAGTTTGAGCTTGCTACTCGTTATGGTCACGTCCTATGACGCTCAAGCAGTACCACCAAAGAATTGTAATTGTTTCGATCCTCGTACTCTTGATCCTGCTGACAATTCTACTGTTCCTTGTAATGATACTGGATGTAGCCGTGCCAATAATTCTGATTGTTATGTTGGTCCTGATATTAGTATTATTTATGATCGTCGTGCTTTTCTTTATGGTTTTGATGATTATAGTGTTGGTTTTCTTGGTTGTAATTGTCCTGGTTTTAGCTATGATGCTGTTGCTGGTCCCAATGGTTATTTTTATGCTCCTCCTAATACAAATGCTGAAGTTGTTGTTTACAATAATTGCAGCGATTTTAAAAGTGCTGATCCTCTTTTTGCTAATCTTACTGATTGTTGCAATTATTGTTGCCGTCCTCTTTCTTCTGTTTTACCTAAGTAAATGATATAATATAACTATTAAAATTTTAATTCATCTTGTGTTTTCATTTTAGAATATGAAACAAGGCAAGTATCAACAATGTTTCGACAACATCAAAGGACTATTTATATTTTTTTTCTTTTTTAAAAATTTTAATTGAATATTTTCTAATAGTTCTTTCGTAAGCTTAAAAACGCACTCATACAACAATATTTGCTGAAGATTGAATGCAATAATCGTAAGCTAAATAGAGATGCAACGGTAGCATTTTTATATAATTACGGTGGACAGGTAAATAGTACGATGGGAGTTACCCATGTAGCCGATTTTGCCAAATAATGGACATTACAAAGCATTGAAAGACTCGTTAATTACAATTAATTAGGATCGAAAACGCGTCGTAATGTATGATACACTGAAAAAAAATCCGTATAATGATAAACCTTTTCATGTACCCCTTCATGTGGAAAACATATTGGTTTATCAGGTCCTCACACCGTATATAGAGACGTTTATCAAAGAGTATAGCTATTTAAAGTACCCATTAAGGATTTATCATAAGTTGCACTTTGATAAACGCTTTTTAAGGGTATATGCTAATCAAAAACCAATTTCTTTCCATATGTTCATTCGTTTATACATGGGTAGATAAACATGAAATACTCTTTGCTTAGCAGTACCAAAACTAGTAAAAACCGTTGAATACTTTCATCAACCTTTTTTACGATTCATCAAAGGGAACTTCAAATGGTTAATCAGTACCATCAACTACTAGAAGGTTTATCATAGAGTACTTCAGATGGTTCTCCAATTTCATTAACTACTAAGAGATTCATCAGAGAGTATGTGACTTCGTTCATCAATTCTATGAATGATTAAAACGTTAATGTTGTAGAACTGTATCAGTATACAGAAAGATTTTGTGCCAATGGTCTTCATCCCAGTCTAATCTACTTTAATATTTCTGACATCATTCGATGTGAACATGCAATTAGACAAAAATTAATTAGCAATCCTCGAGCATACAACAAATATGATACTCTCAGCAAGAATTTACTACATACTTATACCACAAATTTAGGAAAATATTATGAATGTGACGATCCACAACTATGGAAAACGGATGAAAATGAAGAAGATCAATTAATGAAACTACTATATCAATATTGATAAGCGACTTTTGCGAGTGCTGTGTTTTTTTTTCATAAAATTGCTAGAAACGAATAAATAAAGAATCATTCGTTCCATCAAGACATTTACGCAAATAAATTACGTATTTTTCCATCGTTTTCTAAAATTCGTCAAGAATACAATAATACACCAAAAGTAGAGCTCACTCATTTGTTTTTTTAGTTAAAAAACACGTTGTTTATATTCTTAGAATTTCCGAGTTTATTTTTCTCGCGAAGTGTATTCAAATATTCCACGTGGTTCTCTATCCGTTGAAGGTATACCAATAGTATCGAAAGAAATCGTTTCCAAATGTAATAATCTTGAAAATCAACCATGTGAACAATATCGTATTATTCAAACCGATGGTCTTCTTTGTTAAAATTTGGAAACTCAACGATATTTTCGTACTGGATTAAATGATATTGAATATGTTGACATTCCTCAACAAGAAGGAAAAGTAGCGTTAAGCTATCAAATTCGAGGTAAATTTGTTTCTATTGAAGACTTTTTTGAGTTTTCGTACTTTGAAATTATTTATGATTTAAATATTTTATCTAAAGATTGTCAACATACATTTCAAGCATTTGCTGAAATGAATAATGAAACAAAACAAGAATATCAAATCGATCGAACAGAACTATTCACTGGCGATATTCGATTAGAAACCGATCTTGTTATTTGATGAAAATCCAATACCAACTTACTGATACAAATGGACAAGTATAGCAGGTACAGTGACTTTCGTAATTCTTTTTCTTTTTTATTTCAAAACTATTTGTTTTGTTTGTTTAGGTCGTACTGTTTACCATTCATTAATTCAACAATTGAAATATCCAAATATTTTGGTTTAATACTTCCATTTACTAAACATACAACCATACGAAAATTACAACAAAAATATTCGATCATATCAATGGATAAATTCAAATAACACAAAATGATATTCAAATAAAAAATCTCAATGGAAATCAGGCATATGTCATATTAGAATCCGATGGAGGACAACAAATCTATGAATATGAAATTCATCAGATGCATTCAAAACGAAATTAAACATTTATTGTTCAATATGAGAAAAGTTTTAATAAACTAAATTGAATGGTGGTGTCACATATGTTTCAAAATCATT
>ERZ778023.3962-NODE-3962-length-13390-cov-59.286014_pt1 | contig 13390 bp, 10 predicted proteins | sample MGYA00375753_ERZ778023 | MGnify/ENA primary metagenome ERZ778023 (study PRJEB29350, sample SAMN05389822) | bioreactor metagenome | isolation source: Ammonium sulfate bioreactor | place: South Africa: University of Cape Town | collected 2014-04-04 ...
TTAAAGTTTTGATTTTAATTATCAACAACGAATTTTTGTATTCGATGGTTTTCATAATCGGCAATATAAAGATTATTTTCATCATCAAATGATAATCCAATAGGAATATTCAACTGATTTGGTTCAGCTCCTCTGCTATTTCCATCAGCAATGATATTGCCTTCTTTTGCACCTTTTATCCAACGAACTATTCGATCATTACCCGCATCCGCCACATAGAGTGTACCTAATTTATCAACAAATATTCCTTGAGGACCATACAGTTGTTGCAAATTGGCTCCTTGGCCTTGTCCACCAGCAACAATAATTCCTTCTTTTGCATCTTTCTTCCACTTCATTACACGTTGATTACTGAAATCGGATATATAGAGTGTATCCTCTTGATCAACAAAGATGAAATGTGGATTATTCAATTGATTCAAACCATTTCCACATCCATTTCCACCAGCAACAAGAACACCTTCATTTTCACCTATTTTCCATCGTCTTACTTCGTGTTTTTCTTCATCAGAAATATATAAATATTGATTTTTATGCATGATCAAATCAGCACACCTAACGTCTTTTATGATTGTTTCTCCACATAAACCATTTTGACGAGGCCACCGAACTATTCGTTTGTTTTCATAATCAGCAATAATCAGATTATCATTCACTTCATCAATAATTACTTTTGATGGATAATTCAATTGATGATTTTCACTTCCTTCTCCATTTCCACCAGCTACGATTTCACCACATGTTGCACCTTTCTTCCATGCAATAATACGATGATTACCCATATCAACTGCATAGATTGTTTTTTCATTATCGATAGAAATACCACATGGTCTATTCAATTGATTGAGTTCTTGACCTTCACCATTTCCACCAGCAACAGTAATTGCATCTTGTTTCCACTTCAAATTAATCGGAATATCTAACATTTCTAAATCAATTAGTTTTCATAAATATAAACATTAATTCGATATTTTTAAAAATTAGTTAACTTACGATCTCCAATATTCACATAGATACGATTGATAAATGATGATGATGAATTGTTTTGTTTTAATGAAATATTCGAAGGATGATTCAATTTCTTTTGTAATCTTTCTAGTTTATTTCTTAAATCAATCAAATTTAATTCATTAAAATCAGATTCTTGTCGAGTTTCTTTGATTTGATCGGTTAAACGATTGAGATCGATTTCAATGTTTTGAAAGTGTTCATTCATTTGTTTGAATATCAATTGTCTATTTTGTTCTGCAGTTTGTTGAATTTTGTCGATAGAACGTTGTTCCCATTGATTAATTTGTTGAATTAAATGGTGTTTCGATTTGTTCGGAAAGCGTTTGTCGAAACATATTTCGTTCATTTTGAATTTGATCTAATTCTAATTCTAATTCATTTTCATGATCTTTCAAGTGTTGTTTACAAAATCTTTTTGAACAACCATCACATTTATACGTTACTTTTTCTTTTTCACATATAAAACAGTAACTTCGACTTGTTTCTGTTGCTGTCGCCATTTTCTTATTTACTGCAAAGAAAGAAAAATAAAATGCAGTCTGTTTACTCGCAGAAGATTTTTTTTCTTATTGAGGACTCTTTTCAAGTGCACAGGTATTCTCCAACATACGAAATTTATAGAAGGCGCTGTATTACAATGAAGAAAGACTGTATTCAATTAGTAAATTTTAGTCACAGGCACTTCTGTTCACAGCTTCAAATCGTTTGTCGACTTTATTCGTAAGATGATCGATTGATTTAATGTATTTTGAACGGATGATTTTATTTTTTTCTTTAGCCGGTTTGTTCGCAATTAGGCTTCTAAAATTGCTGAAATTTCTTTTTATAAACTGAAAATCATGATATTTATAGTGTAAATTTTTATGCTGAATAGAAATCTTCTCTTAGTTTCTAACGAATATCATTGATATTATTACCGAGACAGACAAGTTATGATAAAATAACACATAGAAATGGTTGAAAACGTGCGCCTTTTGAGAATTGAATTAATATTGTGTGTTTATAGGTGAATCGTGCATAGCAAAAAATAAATGCAACTGTCGGGAGTTAAACCCTGGTCTTCGGTTAGACAAACCGCGATACTACCATAGATGAACTTGTTGTGACATATTTAGCGATACAATGATTCACTACAACTGTGTTTCGTTTGCACTATTTTTTGTTTTGGTTTAAATTAACTGTTATTAAATATCAACTTTGTATATAGTTTCTGAAAAAAAGTAGAACAACTATTGTTGGTATTACAGGACAAAAAACAGAAATGAAATGTCAATCGATTTTTTCCACGCAATTAATGTGGATAATATGTCGTTGAAGATAAGATACGCTTCGAATAGTATTTTTTTAACCTTATCTACTGTTGCTTTACACTTAAACAATCTCGCAATCGTATTACATTGTTGCAACGAATTCTTACGATCTTTGAATAATTCAACTGCCTCACGAAAACAATTAGGATTGTATATATACGTAATTGTATTGTTGATGTGCTTGTACTGAATTTTTTCATTTTCGCTTCATATTGATCATACGTAGTTTGATTTTGGACATACTTTCATTATTTTCTTCAATAATTCAATGAGTTTTTCAGTGTATTCACTATCATCACTGATGAATCGAAAAGTTCGTTCAAAACGAGTAATAATCTCAACAGTTAACAAATTATCACCATTTGATTAATGAATATGCGATTCTGTAGTAAACAAATGCATTGTCATATTCAGTATTTTCCAAATAACTATTTTCAATAATAATATTCAAAGCAATCGTTCTCGCACGATTATTGATTAAAGTTCTATTAAGTAAAAGACTTTTGTAATATTGAATCGATCTTGTTCGATCATAGACATCTATAATCAGTTTAAGTCCTTCATCTAGTGATATTGTTTCGTGTACTAGATATTTATGATATGATTTAAATAAATAGCAATTTAAGTGCTACCGGATATAAAGAACATAGTGGAGGTAAATAATTGTTTAATGACATTACTGTAACGAATTTTGAAAAAAAGTATTAAACGAGTACTCATTTTACCGGACTTCAGTAATGCGCATAAGTATTCTTTGTTAAGTATTACTTGTCCAATATCTATTTTAGATCTTTTTTTTTTCCTGTCGCATTTAACAAATGAATATGAAGATTCTTGTTCATATTAATTATATTTTATTTATAGCCAATGCTTCCATCGAACATAATGAGAACTCGTGTCGTACGAACACAATTATTCATTTGTCGGAAAAAACCCAAAATGAGTCATAGATAAATACCAACATGTGGGCACATCAAAAGAAAAGAACGGAAAAGAATATTTTTTTTCGTTGTATTATATAAACGGAGAGCAGTAAAAATTAATCATACTACACTTTCGCTTCATATTGAAATACGTCCATATGTTTGATAATTGTGATGATTTCTTATCAAAAAAACATACATTTCGTTTTACTTCTGGTCAAGTTCTTAGTTTGAATCAAGATCAAATTGAGAAAATTCCATATATAAACAGTCTGGTTTCTTCTGCGGATTGGTGTGAGTCTGCACGTGATGAAGATGGCAATTTCAAACTCGATCCTTGCATCAACTATGAAGATTTCATTCACATTCTCAATTCACTTCGATTTCATTCTGTTCGACAACTGTTCACCACTTTACCAAAAAAAACAAATGTAATACCAATTATCTACCTTTTTGATTTTCTTGGCCTTGGACCTCAACCTAATCCGACATTGAGAGAAGTCGATTCAAGCTTCTTTTCACCTGTAGTATATAACCCTGGTACAGAAAAACAATCGCTAATTTTCAAACCATCTGTTATACAAGATATAGCCGTTCAATTTGCTATTACCATAGTTAAAGAAGAATATGATTTTAGCAACAGTGAAGTGATTGATCATGTTTATTGGCTGATTATGTTTATTTTAAGTGCTTGGAAATACTTTGGACCTTGTCTTCGCCATCATGTTCACACTATTGCAATGAATTGTTTCACTGTATTTAAACCTTCACAACTAAAACCATTGATGAAGCTAAGACAACGAATGAATTATGATACCAAAATGAGATCAATAGCACGTGGGCGTCGCACTGGTTGTGATCCATTATTTTTTTTTCAACTGGAGAATGTTGTATTGAAATTCGATTATTTGGAGCAGGACTATGACGATTACCAATGTTTTCGTAGAATGTTATCTCAGAAGGATCACACTTATACCAATCGAAATCGTGACTATGATGTATTTGAGTGGTTGCCGAAAAAAACAACTGAAGAAGATTTACTTAAACCAATGTGTGATTATGTACAAGAAATCATCTATGCACGATTACAAGATCAAATATGTCAACGCATTCTATCTGTATTACCTGATAATAAACTGTCTAAAGACGAATATGAAAGTATGTCAAAAAGCATATTTGAAAAATTCAACGATGAGATATATCGAACATTCCTCTGGGATCAAATTCTTTTGCTTTCACCTGGTCTGTACTCTCATAGATTCTACGTGTTACCAGATGCAATAGGTAATTTATTTGAAAGTGAATATCTCCAACAAGAGATTTGTGAACTTATACTTAAAGAATTGCCGTTATTAACGCCAAAATTAAAGCAAAGCCATGTTGAACTACAGAAGAAATTGCAAACATTAGAACCACAACAAAACAACAACAACAACAACAACAACAACAATGGATTATTTGGCATTAGACGTTTTTTTCGGCATAGGCCTCGTCTCTCAGGGTACGAATCAGTGCAACAAGAAACCTTGTGTTATGCTCTGCTGTTAGATAAATTAAATGGTTCATCAGACATTGTTGTCACACAAGCTCAGCAACTTGTATGTAACTCACTACGCGATGCTGCATTACAACAATTGAATCAATGGTTGGGAACGAAAGATGAAATAGAAGCATTGCGTGTCTATTTAACAACAAAGACTCATCCCGTTGAGTCATGCTCTGAACTATCCAAAAATACGTATCAACGTTACCGAGCACCAGAGCCAAAACTCGTACCAAAACATCAACTCAAATATTCCAGACGTTAATGACATTTATTTTCTCTTTTCAGTTATGCAATAGAGTACAGTCTATTTTGTGCATTCTCTTGGAAAGATATCATCTAATGGTTATATAGAACTATTTTCCTTATTTGTTTCTTCTCTGCATATAAACGTATATATTCTATATTAGATAGAAAACATTGTATAATGACGCTTATACTTGGTTATTGGAATATTCGAAGTTTTGTCGAACCATCTCGTTTATTACTTCATTATACAAAAACTTCATTTACAAATAAGGTCTATCGTTCTAGTGATGAATGGTTAAAAGACAAACATTCATTAGGTTTAGATTTTCCGAATCTACCATATTTAATCGATGGTCATTTTAAAATTAACTCAAGCAAAAACAATTTTAACACATCTTGGTCGTAAATTTAATTTAATAGGTAACAATGAACGAGAAACATCATTAATAGAAACTTTACCCATATATTTAAAATTATTTGACGATTTTCTTCTACGACATGGAAAGAAATGGTTCATAGGTGATATATTAACAATAGCCGATTTTCAATTATTTGAATATCTTGATCATTGTGAAGAATGTGAAAAACCGCAAGATTGAAAAGTTCTTTCTTTTTTGTTAGCATGGCATCGTTTTTAATAAAAACTTTAGAATGATGACATAATCGAAAAAAGATGTGAATCATGTTCAATCCAAATACAAAAATATAATTCCATGTTCTTTTCATTAAATTCTTCAATATAATAATTTGCATATATTTTAAATATTCGTTTTTTAAACCAATCAACAAAATCCACAGGATCTCGATATGGTGGCAAACGAATTGTCAATAGTGATAATTCAGATAAATGATTTAATAAATATAAAATATGTTCTCGTCGATCTCCATTGTAAGTCAATTGTTCAATATGCGAAAAGACTTGACAAAATTTCTCAACATCTTTTAAACGATGTAATAAACCGTAATCACAATTAACTCGTTTTATCATTTGATTGAGACAATGACACAACGATTCATTTTCGAGAATTGAAGGCATTAATTCTAATTCAAAAGTTAACGCCGATAGTCGAGGTGATCTTTTCAAAATTTCAAATAAAATTAATGTAACATAGGTTCCCCGACACGCTTGGATATTCAAATGTTTCAAATTCGATAAATTAACAAATCTTGTAAGAACTATCACAAAATTATTTGCATATACGAGATCATCTAATCGAAATGAACTAACTAGAGTCAATGTTGTCACATTGGGAAAATAATATTGTTCCTTATCGGGATATATTCGAATCAATAATGTTAATTTTGTAACATAACTAAATTCATTTGATTTATTCAATGCATACTGTAATGGAGCAAATTTCACAGATAAATCTGTCAAAGGATATGGTATTGTATGAATCATACGATATCCATAAAGCAAAGAATAATTAGTTTGCCAATGATGTTGTCGAAGCCAAAAATCAGTTTGAAATTGTTCGAATTTGTTGACAAGATCGTTCTGTTCAAAGAGATTGCTGAATAAAAATTGAAAATCACTTAACTGACAAAGTAATGAATTAATCAAACATTCCCAATGTAAAGCATCAAGAAATTCATTTGTATCGCTGGTTATTAGTCTAAAAAATGTCAGATTTGGCGTATGCAATAGTAGGAATTCTAAATCTTCGAAATTCGATTCAAATTGTTCAATAGTTAAATATTTCATGACGACATTCGGATAAATATCCATTTCCTTCATACTTCCATAATTAATGATTTGATGAATTTTCAAAAATTCTAATAATGATGCATTTTTCAATAGCATAACTAAATCATCAAGATACGAATCTACTAGAGTTATATGAGTGACGGCTGATAATTCAGTCTGTAGTAGTCTATTTCCATCTGAAGGTAATTTAGTCCTAGAGCAGTCTTCTACAAGCCGATCGAAGATTTCATTTGATAAGGATAATTTAGATTTGGCATTGACTTCTGTGTTTTGATCACCAATGAAGGATAATATTTGTAGATATGGAAATTCATCGAGTGAAAACCATGCACGAAAGATTCGTGTTTGATCATAGAGAGGATTAATTGATAGTCGCAATGAATAAACTTGCTGTTTGATTTGAGGATTTCGATGAATAAGTTCGCAATATTGAATTAATTTTGGTTTTGTTACATTTTCGAAATTGAGTTTATACGAAAATTGAGTTCGAATCAATCGATTGAAACGAGCATTGAGGTGATCAAATGAATGAAATATTTGCCAAATATCAAGATAGTGTAAGCAAATAAATAGAATTTCATTTGGTAGTAATTCTAAACTCATTTTTGTCTTCACAAATGAAAAAAAAACTACTGCAGTATTTTATACGATGAGTCACGATATTATACACAATGCTTGAGAGATGTCGCAAAAAATCAAAATCTAAAATGTCGTTATGATTTCTTTTGGTAAAAAAAGCAATACACAATTCGTTTTATTTGTTCTTTAGCTCATCTTCTTAATAACATAAGTTGATGTGAAAAAGCAAAAAGGTAAACTTTTTCTGCATAGTTTACCGAACAACAGCTACGTATGTTTGCATTTCTATGATTAGAAACAATCAAGAATATTATTTATTTTTTCTCTTGAATAATTGAAAAAAATTGAATATCTTCAATCGATATATTCTGGAGTAAATAAATTACAAAGAAAAGTTATTTTCTAACAGTAACTCTTTGATTACAGACAAGTTCAACATAATTTTCATTGCGATTATTCAATCGATGGAACACCCATTGTTTCATATTATTATCCCATGCGCAATAATTTCCACCTGAAGCACCATTGTATTGTTTGATAGCTACTGCATCTGTGATTGTTGTCGTGCTGTTGTCCGAAAAGAAACAGTTAGGTCCAACTTGTTCATTTGGAACTGGAACTGATGATCCTGTTTGATTTTGCGCTTGACTTCGTTGTCTCGCCATCCAATTGATTGCAGCCGTTCTTTTGCTATTTATTATAACAAGACCCTGATCGACATTAGACTTCCAATTCCAAACTTGATTGTAGGTAGGTCGAGGATTCGTAAGTTGGAAAATACCATATCCATTATCAAGAGCTTGTGAATAGAGTGGAAAACCGTCACTTCGGAATTGTCGTGCTTGACTTTCTTGCAAAGCTATCTTCTTCACATACCACAATGAGGTTTTACTGTCAATGTAGTTAAAGATGTCAGATCTAGCCGGTTGCTTACCAAGAATCTTGAATGTATATTGCCCGTTTTTTTGTGAAGGTGATGTTATCGTCCACGTCACAGTGACATCGCCGCCAAGAACTTGACCATTCAATGCAGACGTAATATCAAATGGTTGATTGTTAGATGACAAACCATTGATCGATGGTTGTACATATGAATGTGCACCTGAAAAGCCGGCAGTGTACTTAAATGATACTGTCCAGGATGCTTCAGAACATGATGAAGCAACAAGTGAGGGCATTTGTGCTTGTTCGTTAATGTAGAGTGTTGCACTATTTGCAACATCTGTACCATCAGCTTGTAATGAGACAGGATTTGCATTATTTGCAGCTCTATTTTGTGTACATAACTGAGGGCAGACTACTGTGAAATACCAAGCCGTACCTGTTTCTCCATCACAATCGGGTTCAACATCAACACGTATATTAGTGCTAGACGATGACAAAGTTAGAGTAACTGTTCTTTCATATTCTGTTCCGACACATCCACTATCAAACAGTGGAATAATTCCATCGTTCCACACTCGAATTCGATCTTTAATACTATAAGTTTGATAGATAAATTGAAATGTAGCACCTTTTGTGCCGAGATCATATCGACGTGATATGGGCGTATCAGCTCCAGCTACTTGCTGTCCGTCACACAAAGCACCACACGATGCAGAACAAGCCGAATCAGTAGTATCCTGATTGCAAATATTACCACAAGCAATGTTTACTTGATCTGAAAGTGAATTTGAAAGTTGATTATTATTGACCAAGAGATATGCATTATAGTTAAGTCCTGTGCAAGAATCAACGACTTGTGAACACATTGAAGATGGTACATTCATTTGTAAACTCATCACTCGAGAATTGTCATACAATGGTGTAGAGAATAGATTAACTCCTGTAGACACAGTTTGGATTGGTACAATAACGAGACTATCGTCGTCTGCATTGCCGATGAATTGCAATGCTAAAGCAATTGATAAACTAACAATTTGTCTTTTTTCTTTGTATTTGTACGAAGTGATCTGATTTGCAATTTCACTTGGTATACGAAAGTACAAATTCTGCTCACGTCCAGCTTCGAATATGAAAGATGAATTGTCGATATTAGTAACATAATTCAACAATGTTTTGTTCAAAGGAAGTAGAGTGATGTTGGAGTTGTCTATCGGATTAACGGATGAGAACGATGCTTTATAGGAACCATTTGGATATACACTGACATCGTTCAATGCTATTGCCAAAATGGCGATTTTAGATAATGTTGTACGAACGGTTGTTCCACTAGTTGTTATAATGCTAGAACTAGAAGCGGTGACGCTGTTTACGACTGTTGATCTGAATGTTATTTCTGAAGTTTGGTTTGTGATCTGTACAATCGGTGTAGTGGTTGCCGTTAAATTTTGATCGATCATTGTTGAATGTATAGATGTGGTAGTAGCTAGTAAATGAAATTGAAAATGAATGCAACTATACGTTCGGGGAAAAAAAACTTCAGCATTTGTATAGCCCTCGAAGTACGTAGTCAATCGAAGCTGAAAACTAAATATCAAGTATTTTATCACTTCAAATGTATGAACTTTGCCTCGATAAATCTACAAATAGAAGTAGAACTAACCTGTGAATAGTGATTCAATTTTGCACAAGACCATCGAAATTGTAATACTTGAACCATTAGATAATTTGAAAGGTAGTGTTAACGATGAATAACGTTGAACATTAGATACGATTTTGTGGTTAAACGTTTCTTGACAATACAAAGTATGACATACATTTGGATCGTTTATCTTAATTTGTGTTGTATATCGATCACCTCTCATTTCACTTGTATCATAATCGCATGTATTTCTGTCAACAAAACTAATAATGTAATTTTTACTCGTCAAATCTGATCTTACTCTCGTTTCTCTTTGTTACGCAACGTATCAGATGAAACTGGGAGAAATTCAGATAAAAGAATGTTAATACTACTAGTTTTTGGAAAATGCAGCTGAGATTTTAGCTAGAAACGAAACAGTAATCAAATCAATAAAGTTATTTCAAATGTATACACTATCTCTTAGAAGTGATGTATCGGTAATCATAAGTTGAGTGGCATTTTCCAAGTTTGTTACATATGTTGCTTGATATAAAGTTGAAGCTAGACTCAAGAAACAAAACTTCTGATAGACTAATCAGCTCACATACAACTTACCCACACCGTTGTCTATACTGATATCGGAGCCAGTTTTTGGTAAATAGACTGGTATCAAAGACAATAGTATCGCTAGGGCAATGAGAAAAAGAATAAAGCCACTGCAGCATAAACTATTGATATAGACAAAGTAACAGTGAACACATTTGAAAAAGAATGTAGATATAAGAAATTATATACTTACACAAAATACATATACGGAAACAATCCTTTCCCATGAACAATTCTAGCCATGATGGATGGTTGATTTGATTATTTATCCTATTTTAATGATAGTGTTCACCAGTTATTTATGATTCTTTTTTCAAATTTCAATACACTAGTTTAAAAATGAATGAAAAAATCGTTCTTTTTAAGTATTGTTTGTAGTCGCTGAAGCGTATAAAATATATAGACTTACATCATATTCAGAAAAAAAAATGACGAAATTATATAGATTTTGTATTAATGATTCATATATTCCGAGTGTAAGTATTAGTAATTATCTATCTACGAGATTTGATTACATTATTGGCCACAGAAATGATTAAAAACGCGTAACTATGTTGGTAAAAGTCACGCATGACAACATAAAAAACGAAATAGGCGTAACTATGTTGGTAGAATCCAACATGACAAGGTCAAAAACAAAATAGACGTAACTATTTTGACGAAAGCTAAATATGATAGCATCGGAATTAGTGATCTTACATTGTGTGAAAAAATAAAGTTGCAAAGATATAATTTTAACGAACATATCGACAGAGAATGTTCAAAGACGCAAGTTTCATGTTTATGATAGATATTCAAATCTCATGAAAAAGATCACGAGATCAATTGAACAATCATATAGCAATATATGCTTTTCATGCATCTCAAGCAATAATTAACGAGAGTTTAGGAGTAAAAATAGACAACTTAAAGAACGAGTTAAGCAATTATTTGTTAAATAAAGTAAAAGATCTTTTGCATTCTATTCTACTCAAATCCAGATTAATTTTCGACTGATTACTGTAGAGTTTTTATTCCTAATCTTAAATAAAATTCCAATAAATATTTATCTCATTCAACAGTGATATATCAACAGACGGAAAAACCTTGTAAGAATTGTTGTGATTACATTTATCTTTATGCGTTCGTAATGGTTATTCTCATGCTATTGGTAATATTTATTATTCTTTTTACAAAATTGATATTGATGTTTATATTTTTGAAGAATTTTGTAATTATGATTGCCATAAAGCATAATTCTATGAAGTTAATAAAAAAAAAAGAAAAAAAATTAATATGAGATTTTTTTTATCTCTTTGACTTTTGTTATCAAAATACTGATCAAGAGCACTAAACAAAACAAAAAAGTATGACTCTTTTGGTTTGTTTATATAATATTATATGTATAAATAAAGAGAACTGTTCTTTGCAATATGAATTATATATTTTAATAGAAAGAATTTACTTAAACTGACACTGTATTACTGCAAAATAAGTTCTAAAATATTTAGTATGCTTTTTTCACATTTTAAAACTCAAGTAAAATTACTATCTATCTTATAGATTATGTTATGTCTATAATGAATTTTCTAGTTAGTAATATCATGTACATTTATTAGAAGCGTATTTTTATTCAAGGTTATTTTTGCATATTATTCTTCATTGATATGGTTGATTGAGCGTACATTACTTTATTTTGAATAAATCCAAATATTTTTTTTCTTCTTATTTTCTAAATAGTGTACAACGTTAACACATGGCTTCATCGAATGTAGTAACCGCCGAACAAATAGAAGCAGGAAAAAAATGGACTAAAACATTTTATGATGCTTTTAATTCTGATACATTTAATATCGAACGTTGGGTTACAGAATTCTATCAACCCGATGCAATTTTAAAACAAGGCATTCAACCACCTATTAAAGGACATAAAGAAATAGTGGCTCGTTTAGAAGAAGATCATAAACAGCGTTTAGGCAGACATGTTGTTAAACATATTGATGTTGTATCTGATCGAATATATGTACGACTTGATGGCATTTTTATTCAAAAAAATGATCCAGAACAAAAGGAAATTACTCTTCAAGCACTTGTTGTATTGGGTAAAAAAGTTGATGAAAACAAATTGTCATCAATCGATATCTTTTTGGATCCAAGTCCTCTTATTGAAAGAATAAAAATGCTGTCATAAAACAACACTGATTTAATGACATTATACACTTAATTAACTGATTATTTACGTAAAAAAAATTAACAAATCTAAAATAATATCACTTTTTTAACAATAAAAACTATTTTCTCAATATATTATAACAGTTACTATGTCGAAAGAGTACTATTTTAATTATGTTGATAGGTTTTATTAAATAGAAAATAAATATTGATGATTAGAGTTTGAGCCACTTAATTTCCTCTTGTCCATCATCCGTTATCAGCATAGCAATCCTTGTCGCATATTTATATCCATGATTTTAGATCCATTTTTCCTGATTGATTTATTTGAATGAGATACTCTTGTTCAACTGAAAATGGATAACAGTTCATTTCTTTGTGATCTTGAAAAACCCAAAAGAGTGGTGCTACGAATCTCATACAGTGTGCTAAACTATTGCAATCTTGAGTTGCTATATGATTTAGATGTAATGTTGTCGAATTTAACATTTGTAAGATTAAATTAGAAAGAAATAGGGAGAAATCGGATTCATTATGTATACTTGGAGGAATATCATGATCAGCGAATAAACGATGTGAACTGATAAATATATGTAGCATAAGTTTAGTAATAACAGTATTAACTAAATTTTTTACATTCTGTAATATTCTTTTCGAGCCACCATCGACACCAATTTGTAGTAAAATCAGGAAGAGATGCACTTAGTAAATGGTTGTAAATGAATTTGTTCAGCAAGTCCAATATACATGGTTTGAATAAGTAATGTTTGATCACGTTCACTAAATGTCAATGATTCAATTATT
>ERZ778023.3968-NODE-3968-length-13360-cov-5.131605_pt1 | contig 13360 bp, 13 predicted proteins | sample MGYA00375753_ERZ778023 | MGnify/ENA primary metagenome ERZ778023 (study PRJEB29350, sample SAMN05389822) | bioreactor metagenome | isolation source: Ammonium sulfate bioreactor | place: South Africa: University of Cape Town | collected 2014-04-04 ...
AGCGTCTTCCTTATGGCGTGTGACACGTCTGCCCATCCTTTCTCATCCAGCCTGCATCCCTCCCAACGCCCTGCCGGCAAGAATGTTCACTAGTGGACAGACAAACCGCTCCGATCTGTCTACAAGGAGACACAGGGCGCTGTCTCAGGCCCTGCCAGACCAGAGCAATCGCACGGGTATATCCGGTGATCCTTTCGCGCAAAGGCGAGAATGCAACGGCGCTGGCAATTACTCGTCGATTGTATTTCGAGCGCGCTGGCATCCCGAGCGCCGCGAATAAGGCCGGCGCAACCCGCCGGAGGCAAAGCCAGACCGGGGTATTCGATGGTCCAGGTCCGGCTTTCGGCGCCCGGATGCTTATCTCTACTTCAAGTGGGATTCAATCAAGCCTGGTCGGAGAAATACTATGACATTCGACATTTATCGGGAGGCTTTCAGAGCGGATGACCTGGCGATGCTCCGTCGCGTGCTCGCAAGGTACGATGTCCGGAAGACGGCGACCGATGAAGCAGCCAGATTTCTCATCCACAAATTTCAGGAGGGGGTGGTTCATGAAAGCGATCTGGCACGGGCGCTCGAGACGCACCTGACGTCCAGGACAAGTTGGAGCGGTATTGTTGAGAGCCGTGCTGGATCCCGCAGGAATCGCATTGGCTGAACGGGAAATTCCGGGTCTCGGGCTGGCTGCCTGAGTGAAAGTATTTGCCGCCGATCAATCCGGCGCGCCGACACTCCTGAAGGCCTGCCGTCGCTGGGAGCGATAGCTGCGGAACGGTTTGAGGCGGTTGTACCAGGCTCGTTGAACGCCATGGCCTGACTGCTCTAGGGATTGGGGGATCAGTGCGCTTCGAAGATATTCAACGTGCGATCATCGACGATGCGGGGCGGCACCGTTCGCGACCCCTGGAGCAGATGTCCGGGCCGCATGCATCTGCGGGTGGGCGCTCCAATGGCTGACCCGTTGAATGAAGAACCAGATGCGGGCGGAGATCGGGAAGGTTTCGGCGAGGACAGGCTCGCAGGCGTCAGCTTCTCGATACGCTGGGAACCGTTCTCTATGCCAATCCGGTCGCGAGAGAGGTTTTTGATCATCCGGGCGACGAGCCCTTGCGCGTTTCCCTCGGGCGCCCCCTGCAAGCGGGGGAGACCGCCGATCTGACGATTTACCGGCGCGGCCGGAAACCGGCGGAAGTCGAGATGCGGCTCGTTAAGGTCACCTGGCATGGACAGGCTGCGATTCTTGGCAGTTTGCGCGATATCTCTGCGCGGCGCACACACGAAGAGAGGTTTCGGCAGCTGGAAAGGCTGGAGGCTATCGGCCATCTAACGGCCGGCATTGTTCATGATTTCAACAATCTTCTCGCGGTGGTCGGCTCCGGATTGAGACTGTTGCGCAAGCGTATGGACGGGCTCTCGATCGATCCGGAAATCGATCTTCTCTTCGAGGAAATGCAGGAGCGTGTTCAGAATGGGAGCGCCCTGTCGCAGCAGTTGCTTCAGCTTTCCCATCAGCATTCCAGCATTCGTGGAACGGTCGATCTTATCGCCCGCATCGAATCTCTCAGCCATCTCCTGGAGCAGACACTGGGCAAGGGCATCATCCTGCGGCGGGAGCTCGACCGGTCCATCGGAAGCGTGCTTATCGACGCCGACGAACTCGATACGGCCATTCTCAATCTCGTGGTCAACGCCAGGGACGCGATGGACGGTCGCGGTACGGTGACGATCGAGACAGGGCATGCGACCGCCGACGGCGAGGATCTTTCCGCCGATGCGGCCGCACTTGCGCGCGTGACCGTGGCGGATACCGGATGCGGAATGAGCGACGAGGTTCTTCGCAAGGTCTTTGTGCCGTTCTTTACGACAAAGGCCGAAGGGGTAGGAACTGGCCTCGGCCTTCCGCAGGTGGATGATTTCGTCAATCGCTCCGGCGGCAAGATCAGGATCGACAGCAGCCCAGGCGGCGGCACCAAGGTGCATCTCTTCCTGCCGCGCGTTTCCGGCGGGGCAGAAAGTTGACCCGCTCTTTGGCAGAGATGCGTGGTGCATCCGGATCGGCGCATCGCCTCGATCGCTTGGAACCAAACATCCGTTCGATCCGTTTGGCGGGAGCGAGGTTGCCGGGACACAAATCAATGCGAACGGATGCAAGGATCGATGAGCCGCTAAAGGTGCTCATCGTCGAGGATGAGGTCCTGCTCGCGATCGACCTCGAAAGCCATCTTGAGGCGCTCGGGCAGGAGATTGTCGGACTGGCCGGGGATGCAACGCAGGCACTGGCGCTTGCCGACGTCGAACATCCGGACCTCGCGCTCGTGGACATAAACCTTCGCGACGGCCGTACAGGGCTCGTCATTTCCTCGAAACTCGGCGCCGGCCATGATACCACGGTAGTACTGGTGACAGGCAGCCCGGAACAAATCCCTGCGGACTACGCCGGCGCGATCGGAGCGTTGACAAAACCCTGGCGACCGGAAGCGCTCGAACAGTTGGTTATGTTCGTCCGTGCACTCCGCGTCCCGGGGAGCAACGCCAGCTTGCCCGCGCCTCCCGCCTCGATGCGGTTGGCGCCGCATCTGCAATCCGATCTTGCTCCGCGCCGCTAACGTCGGAGGAGGGGTGCAATGACGTTCGATATCAAGGTGAAGCATGTCCACGACCCGGCGGATGCTTCCGACGGCCAGCGCGTGCTGGTCGACCGCTTATGGCCTCGCGGTATCTCGAAGAAAGATGCGAAACTCGCGCTTTGGCTGAAGGATATCGCGCCAAGCACGGAACTTCGCAAATGGTTTGGCCACGAACCGGAACGCTGGGAGGAATTTCGCCGGCGTTACGTCCAGGAGCTGAACGCCATGACGGACCCGTTGCGGGAACTTCGTGAATTGTCGAAACATGGCGACGTGACGCTACTCTTCGGCGCGCACGAACGGCGTTACAACAATGCGGTCGCGTTGGCGCAATATTGGAGGGAGAAGGGGTAAACGAAATGCGGATCGGCTGTTTCGTCAAGCCGATTCCTGCTGCCTTGCGAGCCGATTGACCGGCGACACCGCCAACAATGAATTTGGAAATTGCGTCTGCCGCCGAACGAAACAGGGTAAAGCTGCGACCGTTGTTGTCGCGTCGCATCATGGCGAGGTAGCTGTTTTATGTTCCGGGTATAAGCCGCGTCGTCGGCAACGCCTGCTGTGACGAGACGTGGGGGCGGTGCGCCGGCCCGCAGGTCACAGGCCAACTGGCGTAGAGGATGAGGTTACCGGTTCAGTCTATGCGCTTTCGAGAAATGGCTGACCCCTTTCGAGGAGGGGAGACGGAAACGAAACTCCGACGAGCAGGTCGATCCAGGGGCACCGCAAGCGCATGGTGAGAATGACGCAAGCGCGAGGCTCGAAGCCTTTCACCATTGAACTATTTCTGGGGAGACATAACATACATACCGGATATGTCTTTTAACAGAATGACAAGGATGCATGTCATGGCCAAGCAGGAGGATACGCCGCTTCGTACGCCGGTCGCGACCGTTCAGGCCGGTATATCCGGCAAGTCGGATTCCGACTGGGATGCCGTGGCGCAAGCGTCCTGGGAATCGTTTCCCGCTAGCGATCCTCCCAGCTGGATCAACCCGTCTCACAACGACCGACCGGGCGCGAAACCGAAGCGCCCATAGCTATGCGACACAGGTCAGCGGCATCGGAGAAAAGGCCGGCGTGATTGTTGGATATTGCCCCAGCGGCGTAGAGGCTGGGTGGTACGCGCCGAAACTGCGTCAATTCAGCCGATCCGACGAAGTCTTCTTGACGGCGTCCTCCGGGTTGTCAGAGCATTAAGCGCCGTTCACACGCGGCTAACGTCTGGCGCTGCTGAGGTATCCCTAATGCCGAGGCAGCGCCGGGCGGGGTTTTAGGTGGGGTCCTCGAAAAGGGTTTCAACAGGCTGGCGGCGCTATCTCAAGGGTTCCAGCGAACCCGGTGATGAGCAATAGGTAACTGAGCCATCGCGCAAAGTCCGTCGTGATCTTGCCCGCCCGGCAATACCGAAACCCGGGTCGATCAAAACGTCGAGACTCACCATCCGTATCCAGAGGCTTTAAAGAGAGCATGTCGACGCGGCGCCAGTCCGACAGTAAACGCAGGGGATTTCCCTTCGTGATATCCGTCGACTTACGCTCCGCGTCGTGCTGTATAGGCGCGGGGTTGGAGGGGCAGGTAAGTGGCGACCTATATTAACGTGGCGCTTGCGATCGGCGTGCTCATAGATGCGGAATATTCATCCGCCGTGCACGCAGACGATATCATTGAAAATGTCAGGCAACTATTCCCGGAGGCAGAGGTGAAGGTTCACGAGGTGCGAACCTGCCAGTCGAACAAACTGGAACTGGATGTACGACACCGGCGGGCATAGTCGCGTTTTCTTCCTTCCTGAGTGATGGCTTGGCCTCCCGCCGCTGCGGTGCTTTGATGCGGCGAAGGATTACTGTAAGGAGACTTATGGCCGCGCGTCTGTACTGGACGCTATATGCTTTCAGCTTACCGGCTTTGGTTGGTGCGGGAGCGGCGCTGACTATGTCATAGCGCTGGCCCTGTGCTATCCGACGTGTTTATCTTAGCGGGTCAGTTATCCACACGCTGACAGGCCCGGCTGCTAATCAGAGTACCCCTCGAACCGCAGCCGGGCTCTTTCTCCAGCTCGCCACTCATGCTTAAATCGTTCTGCCGGCTACCCATTCGCCGGCAGGCCCGGCCGCTTCTTGTCCGCCCTTTGGACCTATCCCCCCTGCGGCCGGGCCATCTACGGAACAGCACGACCTTAGCGATGGTAATGACGCATTCAGCGGAGAGACGTTGCCTCCTCCACAACCTGCGCGCACATTGACGTGGGACTGATGGGGATTGTCGCATGTCGATGGACTGAATGGGCGGCGCTTCGAGAGCAGGGTGACTTCGCCAAAAGAACCTCTAGGGAAATCCGAGCGGTGCTCGATCGTCCCGATCTCACGCTGGATCGGTCAAGAGTAGTTGCGGCCTTCGAGACGGGCGCCGATGCGTTCGATCGGTTCATAGCTCAGCGAACGAGCAGAACTTGCTCCGGGCGACTACGAAGCCGCGCAAATCCTGGCGAACATCTGGCATGCCCTGGCGATCAATGCCTCACCCAAGCTCATGGTCATCGAAGATCGCGCATCCGATCCCTAACCTGATTTGTCTCCGCCCGTTGTTGACAGTCTGTCGCGGGGCGCGGCCTTGATCGGAGGCGTCGCTGTCCCGACATCCGGCTTGCTTCCGAAACGGAGAAGATGACGATGAACGATCCAGTAGCAAATGGCACGCGGCTGTTTGTGCCAGCGCTCTCGGGCCTCTATTCCGGCCTGAACAATTTCGCCGAGACGCTCCTGCGCGTCGTCGCGGGCGCGGCCTTGGTGACACACGGTCTGGGCAAAATCGGCGATCCGTTCGGATCGGCAGGCATGGTCGAGAGCCTTGGCTTCTATCCAGGCGCCTTTTGGTCGCTGATGCTTTCGCTGACCGAGCTCGTCGGCGGGATCTTCATTGCAATCGGCTTTCTGACGCGCCCCGCGGCGTTGGCGGCAACGTTCGTGTTGCTCGTGACCGTCTGGTTTCACTGGATCACAGCAGGGCAGGGCTATTCCGGCGCGGAGAAGTCGATTCTGTGGGCGGCAATCTTTTTCTTCTTCACCATCCGTGGGGGCAACAGCCATTCGGTCGACGCGAAGATTGGCCGGGCTTTCTGATCGGGTGAGCGCGAGACCGTTGCGAGATTATGCCGACCGGCGCGAAGCGGAGGGCTTGGGGCCATCGCGCCGGTCAGTGCGGGCTTCCTTTCGGTTCACCACATCATCAGCGTGCCATAGCCGAAATAGCGCAGGAAATAGTATTGGCCCGACGTAGCTTCGAAGCCTCCGCCGGGTTCAATGTAGGGCTCGCCTCGATTCCGCGTACGTGTCAGGCTACTGGATGACAATTCCGGACAAAGCCTTGGCCCAACCCGCTGATTGGCAATAAGGTATGCCGGTATTTTGACTTTCCTGGATCTCCGAGAATGAAAAACAAGATCCAATTCAACATCGGGTATTGGGTGATCGCCTTCCTGGCGCTGATGGCGTTCCAAGCGTTTTTCACCACCTATACGCAGGTCGCGCAGATCCCCTACAGCCAGTTCGAAACCTACCTTAACGACGGAAAAATCGCCGAGGTCGCCGTTTCGGATCGATATATTGAAGGCAAGTTCAAGCAACCAATCGACGGCAAACCAAAATTCATCACAACGCGTGTGGAGCCGGATCTCGCGAAGAGCTTTGGGGATCACGGAGTCGTCGTCACGGGCCAGGTCGAGAGCACTTTCCTGCGCGATCTCCTGTCGTGGATCCTCCCGGTGCTGATCTTCGTCGGTGTGTGGGTCTACGTCTTGCGAAGGATGAGCGCGGGCGGGTTGGGCGGCGGTCTGATGCAGATCGGCAAGTCGAAAGCCAAGGTTTACGTCCAGTCCGATACAGGCGTAACTTTCAAAGACGTCGCGGGCGTCGACGAGGCAAAGGAAGAACTTAAGGAGATCGTCGATTTCCTGAAGGATCCGGATGGATACAGCCGGCTTGGCGGGCGCATGCCCAAAGGCATTTTACTCGTTGGCCCTCCCGGCACCGGCAAGACGCTTTTGGCCCGCGCCGTCGCGGGGGAGGCGAGCGTACCGTTCTTCTCGATGTCCGGCTCGGAGTTTGTGGAAATGTTCGTCGGCGTGGGGGCAGCGCGCGTGCGCGACCTTTTCGATCAAGCGCGCGCAAGGGCTCCGGCGATCATCTTCATTGACGAGTTGGACGCCCTTGGTCGCGCCAGGGGCATCGGCCCAATGTCGGGCGGGCATGATGAAAAAGAGCAGACACTCAATCAGCTTCTAGTCGAACTCGACGGGTTCGATCCCTCGTCCGGCCTGGTGCTGCTGGCGGCAACGAACCGGCCGGAGATTCTCGATCCGGCACTTCTGCGCGCCGGACGCTTCGACAGGCAGGTTCTGGTCGACCGGCCAGACAAGATGGGGCGCGTGCAAATCCTTGGCGTACATCTGACAAAGGCCAGGCTTGCGCCCAACGTTTCGCCGGAACAGATCGCGGCGTTGACGCCGGGTTTTACCGGTGCCGATCTCGCCAACCTCGTCAACGAGGCGGCGCTGCTCGCCACCCGTCGCAATGCGGACTCGGTGGCTATGGAGGATTTCAACAATGCAATCGAGCGCATGATTGCGGGCCTGGAGAAGCGCAACCGCCTGCTGAACCCCAAGGAACGAGAGATCGTCGCCTATCACGAGATGGGTCATGCGCTTGTAGCGATGGCGCTGCCGGGGGTCGATCCCGTCCACAAGGTGTCTATCATCCCCCGTGGCGTCGGCGCCCTCGGCTACACGATCCAGCGCCCGACCGAGGACCGCTTCCTGATGACGCGGGAGGAACTGGAGAACAAGATGGCCGTGCTTCTGGGCGGCCGTGCCGCGGAGAAGGTCGTATTCGAACATTTATCGACCGGTGCGGCAGACGATCTGGCCAAGGTGACTGACATCGCACGCGCCATGGTCGCGCGCTACGGCATGAGCGAAAGATTGGGTCATGTCGCGCTCGAAAAGGATCGTCGCTCGCTGCTCGCGACGGACCAGCCTTATTATGGCGCCGAGCGGCACGATTATTCCGATGAAACGGCCGCTGCGATCGACGAGGAAGTGAAGCGTATCGTCGATGAGACCTTCGAACGAACCGCAGCGCTGTTAACGGAACGCCGGAAACTGCTGGATCGTACAGCCAAATCTCTGCTTGAAAAGGAGACACTCACCGAATCCGATCTCGCTTCCCTGACACGCAAGTCGAAAGCCCCGGCGCCGAACGCCCCTGAAGTGAGGGACAGTGGCCGTGCCGCGGCTCGCTAGATGTGAGCGCCGCGCGTCTGTTCGGACGCACAAAGGATACTCTACCACTTTGAATCTGCTGCATCGTGCTTACTGAAGCCCGATTCCGGTTTTCGGACCGATGCAATAGGCTGTATCGATGGCAACTGGCACCACGCATTGGTTGTTTGCGCCGATAGCGCCCACGCCGAAACTTTCCAAAACCTGTGATCTCAACTCATTCGATGTGCCGGCGCGGGGTCGTTCCGGAAGTTGCGCTCGGGTGCTGGCGCCCTTATGCCTCTAGCCGCCGCACGGCGGCCCGGCGATACCAGGACCGCGATGCAGCGTTCAGGCGCTGTCGGAATTGCGGCCGGTGTGCCTGGCCGCCAGCCGTTCCAGGCCGGTAAAGCCATCATAGATGAGGACCGCAAGGGCACCGACGATCAGGCCGCCCTGAAGCACGAAAGCGATGTTGTTGGAGAGCAGCCCGGCAATAATCACTTCGCCCAGCGTCCTGGCCGCCACTGTGGAGCCGATTGTCGCGGTCGCCAGGCTGATCACAACCGAAAGCCGGATTCCCGCGAGGATGACCGGGAAGGCGAGGGGCAGTTCAACTCGCGTGAGGCACTGGAACCCCGTCATGCCCGCGCCGCGCGCCGCCTCCATCACCGGTTCCGGTAGCGTCGTCAGCCCGGTCAGCGTATTCTCGAAGATAGGCAGCAGGCCATAGAGGAAAAGCGCGATCAGCGTCGGCGTCTCGCCGAAGCCGAAGACCGGTACGGCTAGCGCCAGCATGGCCACTGGCGGAAAAGTCTGGCCGATATTGACGAGGCTGCGCGACAGCGGCAAGAACTCCCGCCCGGCCGGCCGCGTCACCAGGATCGCCAGCCCGACCGCGACGATCGCCGCCGCGACGGTTGCGATCGCCACCGTCCTCAGGTGCAGGAGTGTCAGTATCAGCAGACTGCCCTGATTGTAGATGGGCGGCGCGCCGTTTTCCGTCAAAGGCTGGAACACGGGCGCAAAGGTTTGCGGCACGACAACGAAGGCGATGAGAAGCGCCAGTACAGCGAACTGGATCGCCAGCGGGATCCACCGTCTCATCAGGCCGGCCTTTCCGCAAGCCGCATCAGCGTCTCTCGCGTCACCCGGCCGAGAACGGCGCCGTCGCTGCCGGTGACAGGCAGTGCCGCCCGGCCCGACCAGAGCAGTTCGGCAAGCGCGTCGCGGCGTGAAGCCGTCACTGGCAGTGGCGCGCCCTGCGCCGTGCCCGGCTCGACGATGTCGCCGAGCTCGCTCAGCGAGAGATAGCGGAACGGCCGGTCGGCACTGCCGATCAGCGTCTCGACGAACTCCGTGGCGGTATAGGCGAGAATTTCCGCCGGTGTCGCGTATTGCAACAGGTTGCCGTCGTCCATGACGGCGATCCTGTCGCCAAGTTGGATTGCTTCCTCCATGTCGTGCGTGACCAGCACGATCGTCGTGCCGAGCTGCTTTTGGATCGACACGAGGTCCATTTGCGCCTTGCCACGGATCACCGGATCGAGCGCGCCGAACGGCTCATCCATGAGCAGGATGTTCGGCCTGGCGGCAAGTGCGCGGGCGACCCCGACGCGCTGTTTCTGCCCGCCGGAAAGCTGGTGCGGGTAACGGTCGCGAAATTGTGCCGGATCGAGCTGGAAGAGCGACAGCAATTCGTCGACGCGACGCGCGACGCGTGGCTTGTCCCAGCCGGAAAGCACCGGCACGGTGGCGATGTTCTGCCCGACGGTGCGGTGCGGAAACAGCCCGTTGCCCTGGATGACGTAGCCGATCCCGCGGCGCAGGATATGCGGCGGCTGGGTGCGGTGGTCCTTGCCGTCGATCCGGATCGTCCCGGCGCTCGGCTCGACCAGTCGGTTGATCATCCTCAGGAGTGTGGTCTTGCCGGACCCCGATGTGCCGACGATCACCGTCAGCGTGTGCGGGTCGACGACGAGCGAGACAGCGTTGACGACGGGCCTGTCGTCATAGCGCTTGGTGATGGCGTCGATCTCGATCATGCGGCGGCCGGTCCCTGGGCGCTGCCTCTTGCGCTGATCTCGACGATGGCATCGAGGACGATTGCCGCGGCGAAGGCAAGCGCCACCGTCGGGAGCGCGCCGAGCATGACCAGGTCCATCGCCATCTGGCCGATGCCCTGGAAGACGAAGACGCCGAAGCCGCCGCCGCCGATCAGCGCTGCAACCGTGGCAAGCCCTATATTCTGGACCAGCACGATACGGATGCCTGTCAGGATAACCGGAAAGGCGAGAGGAAACTCCACGGCGATCAGTCGCTGCCGGTCGGTCATGCCCATGCCGCGGGCGGCGTCGTTGGCCGCCGCCGGCACGCCTTCGAGCCCGAGCACGGTATTGGCGACCACCGGCAGCAGCGAATAACCGAACAGTGCGACGAAGGCCGGCGGCATTCCGATGCCGCTCACCCCGACCGCAGCGGCGCCCGGTATGTTCACGGCAATCCAGCCGAGCGGCGCAATCAGGATGCCGAAGAGGGCGATCGACGGGATCGTCTGGATGATGTTGAGGATGCTGAGCACCGGCCCGCGAAGCGTGGTGGACCGATGGCAGGCGATGCCGAGCGGGATGCCGACGCCGGCAGCCGTCGCCAGCGAGCCGAAGGCGAGCGTCAGGTGCTGCGCTCCGAGCAGCCAGAAAGTATCGGCTCGGCTGGCATATTCCTTCATGATCGACAAATTGTCCCAGGTGCCGGAGGCAATGGCGAGGGCGATCGCCAGCGCCGCGATCCCGAGCGCGCCGATGCGCATCGGCGGCGACAGCCGGAGGCGGGTGAAGCAGTCCGCCGCAAGCAGCGTGAAGGCGAAGACAAGCAGCCAGAAGCCGGACGTCGGCGAGACGCGCGCGTAACTGCTACCCCCCGGCGTCAGGTATCTGCCCGCGATGCCGATGACAAGCGCAAGCACAACAAGTGCGGCGACGCTCGCGCCGAGGCGAACGAGGACGGGCGATCGGAAAAGCGCAATGAGGGCCGCGGCCGCGACGATGGCCAGAAGCAGCGCTGCCGCCCACGGCGGCAATGCCGCCACGACGAAGCGCGCCTCGCCTGCGACGATGCGATTGGCGCGAAAGGTGGCGATCGGCGCCGCCAGCACGCCGCTGGCCGCGAGGGCGGCTATGACGGCCCCCAGCTTGTCGAATCGGAGTGCCCTCATTTCCCTGAATATCGGCGGCAGGGGCCGGAATTTCATCGCCGGGCGCCTGCGTTCCGTCATGCGGATGCAGAGCCTATTTCAGGAAGCCGTTCTTTTTCAGGAAGCCGATCGCCGCCGTCTTTGCCGGCTCGCCGCCGACCTGCACGTCGCCATTCAGCTTCTGTAGCGTCTCCAGGTCGAGTTTCAGGAAGACCGGCTTCAGGAGATCTTCTATCTGCGGGTATTGCTTCAGCACCGCCTCGCGGATGATCGGCGTCGGCTGATAGACAGGCTGCACGCTCTTGTCGTCCTTCAGCACAACGAGATCCGAGGGCGCGATGCCGCCGTCGGTGCCGTAAACCATGGCGGCATTGACGCCGTTGGTCTGCCGCGCCGCCGCCGCGATCGTCGCTGCCGTGTCGCCGCCGGAAAGCGTGATCAGTTGATCGGGCTTCAGCTTGAAGCCGTAAGCCTTCTCGAAGGCTGGCAGTGCCGCTGCGGAGTTCACGAATTCCGCCGAGGCGGCGAGTTTCACGTTGCCGCCCTTGTCGATGAATTTGGCGAAGTCGGAAAACGTCACAAGGCTGTTTGCCTTGGCGAAGTCCTTGCGGACAGCGATCCCCCAGGTGTTGTTGGCCGGCGCAGGCGTCAGCCAGACGATCTTGTTCTTCTCGTAATCGAGTTTCTTCGCGGCTTCATAGGCCTTCCCGGCATCTTTCCAGATCGGCTCGTCCGTCTTATTGAAGAAGTATGCGGCGTTTCCGGTGTATTCTGGATAGATGTCGACCTGGCCGGCGAGGATTGCCTTGCGCACGACGGGCGTCCCGCCGAGTTGGATACGACTCGTCGTCGGGATGTCGTGAGCATCCAGCACAGCGAGGATGATATTGCCGAGCACACCACCCTCGGTGTCGATCTTGGATGAAACCACGACATCGGCGCGCGCTGCGCCGGCGGTGAGCAGAAGCGCCAGCGCGCCAGCGAAAAATATCTTGATGTAGGGCATCACTATCTCCCGATTGGAGTTGTCAACCCTCGGTCGGCCACTCGATTTATTATATGGGGAGAATAGCCGATAGCACAGGGCGAAGCGACCCGCTTTCGACGGTGGGGCAGGCAGAGCAATTCAATCCATGACCTGACAACCGAGTGGATAGCGGCCTTTTAGATTCGCGGCGAAGGCGTCGATGAGCGAAAAAATCTGCGGCGTAAATGTGAGGCTGAAGCGAGCGTATGAGAGCCCCCCTCCGCCGACGATGGCACGCGCGTGCTGATCGACCGGCTCTGGCCCCGCGGGTCAAGAAGGCGAACGCGGCAATCAACTATTGAGCGAAGGAGTTGGCGCCAAGCACATAACTGCGCAAATGGTTCGAACACGATCCGGCCCGTTGGGACGAGTTTCGCCGGCGCTACACGGCGAAGATTTATGAGCATCGCGATGAACTTCCCTGACGCCGCCTCCGACAGCATTGCGGCCCGAAACTGCGGCAGGCAGGGCGGTCGAGGAGCGGGGCGGCACGAGTCGCCTATCAGGCGGATGAAGCCGGCGGCAGCTACATTGATAAGCGAAGGAACTTGGCGATCAGGTTACGCGAGCCGCCAGGATACCCGCTCGGCGGGCTGCTGCGACAAAAGCCCGCCGCGCTTCATGCGGTGTTCGCAATCCATCAAGCGCGTCCCGGCACGCTCTACGCGCGGAGCGGTAGGTTCGCCCGCGCGCCCATCCCGGCCAGTTTTCGAGCAGTACCTCTTTAGCCTCCCACGCGCTCGCAACCATCCTTCCGCCGGTGACTCTGAAATAGAGATTAACTGGTTTGGTGAAAGCAGCATCGGCCATCACTTCCTCCGACTTTTGAGCAAGCAATCGGATGTCGAGTTGGCATCGACATCTGTTGCTCAATATAGGGTTCGGAACCTCCCCGTCAAAGGAGCGGACGCATGACCTACGGCCAACGTTCTGCGGTGAAAGTCGAGCACGCTTTCGGCCGAGGCGAAGGCATACTGATTAAAATCAGCCATCACTTCGCTTTAAGTTGGACGGTTAGTGTATTAAAAATGGACGTATGGTAAGTTCATTACCGCCGGGTCAGATCATTGACCGAAAAGTTCGATCGCTCATCGAGACCGCGCTCACCGACACGCGCGTCGTCCTGATTGTAGGTCCACGTCAGGCAGGGAAAACGACGCTCGTCAGGCAACTCGCCGGGGCGGATCGACCTTATATCACACTCGATGACGCCGGCGCATTGAACGCGGCCCGCGCCGATCCCGTCGGTTTTGTCA
>ERZ778023.3989-NODE-3989-length-13291-cov-55.403218_pt1 | contig 13291 bp, 9 predicted proteins | sample MGYA00375753_ERZ778023 | MGnify/ENA primary metagenome ERZ778023 (study PRJEB29350, sample SAMN05389822) | bioreactor metagenome | isolation source: Ammonium sulfate bioreactor | place: South Africa: University of Cape Town | collected 2014-04-04 ...
TGTTGGATCGAAATTCAGTTGAACCCCAGATACAGAATTAATACGTGCTGGAGTCGTTGTTGTTGTAACCGTAGTCGTTGTTGTCGTTACTGTAGTCGTTGTTGTTGTTGTTGTTGCCGTAGTTGTTGTGGTTGTTTCAGTAGTAGTTGTTGTTGTGGCTGTAGTAGTACTTGTTGTTGCTGTAGTTGTTGTGGTTGTTTCAGTAGTTGTTGTTGTTGTAGTTTCCGTAGTTGTTGTTGTGGTGGTCGTAGTAGTAGTTGTTGTCGCTGTAGTTGTTGTAGTAGTTTCAGTAGTTGTCGTGGTTGTTTCAGTAGTAGTAGTGGTTGTTTCTGTAGTTGTACTTGTCGAAGTACTTGTGGTAGTTACTGTTGTTGTAGTGCTGGTAGAAGTGCTAGTAGTAGTACTGCTTGTTGCTGTTGATGTGGTACTAGTGGAAGTAGTGCTTGATGTTGTAGTAGAACTTGTTGACGTAGTTGTTGTTACTAATCGGGTTCGATTGAAATCAATTGTCATAAAAAATTTAGTGATTCTTACTTGTGGTTGAGCTTTGATCAGTTTGTTTTGACTGATTAGTAACCAAAAATGGAATAATTAAGCCAACACTAATTAGCGTACCAATGAATAGACCAAGTACAACTCGTAAAATACATCGACATTTCGAACTCAGTGGTTTTCCACCAAGTTTTCGTCTGTAATTAAAAAAAGCTAATTTTCAAACTCATAATAGATGAAATATAACCTTCGATACGAATCTTTTTTTTTTGATGATGGTCCACGTCGGACAAGTATGTCAGTAACTGCGACTTTCATTTTCAATTTGAACTCGCTTCTACAAAAGTTGATTTATTTAAAAGCATATGAAAAAAACGCTCGATTAGTTCATAAAACAATGAAAACGTATAATAACGAAATATTTTCCAAAAATAATATTGTTCTTTCATTTGTCGATGCATCATTAAACTTCATAAATTGTTGTTTTTTTTTTGAATCAGTAATTGCTTTTGTTAGCATCGTATGCATTCTTTGTTCTAAGGACATATAATCATTGACTGTGATTACTAAAAGCAAAGTACATCATCGAAAAAAAATGAAAATATTCGTTCGAAGTGCATTTTTCGGTGTATAAGAATTGATCACTTCGATTATCGAATGTTTTAGATAAAATTCAACGTCTTTGTTTCTATATTGTTTAAACGGATTTTGAAAAGAGAAATAAATTTTTTTATTACGAGTTTATTCTTGTTTAATGAAAAAGAGAAAAAGTTCAATTGAATATTTCTGTTTTGTTTCTTTTATCAATGTGAAAATGCCTCTCGGTGAATAACCGATTTATCACGACAGTTAGGATTATGTCTGCAAGGTGTAGGATGCCAAAACTTTTCCCGATGATCAGCAGATTGATCATGACATTTTGGATTCGATTTGCAAGACAATGGATGCGAAAACTTCGTCAGATGATCTGGAGATCGATCCGTGCATTTCGAACTGTGTCTGCAAGGAGTACTGGCAGGATTATTTGGTTGAACAATAATTGGATGAGAATATTTTCTACAATGATTTGGATCGTTCGTATCTCGGCATTGTTCTCCATGTCTACACGGTGTTTTTTGTTCACTATCTCTATTCGTTGTCGGTACGTTTGAAACAGCTGGTTGTTTTTGATCAACTGAAGCTGCTAAAAATAGAATCAATATGAAATTTTTTTGAAAAATCTTTATTTGAATTAACCTTCTGATTTTTCTGCTTGTTTTGGTTCCAAAACTCGTTCACCATGTGAATATTTAATCAAATGAGCTCTTGTTTTTGTTTGACATTTATCTTGAAAACGACATGGTATGAGAAAATAAGGCATACCTGCATGACGAAATTGAGATCGATGTATAGGATCAATTAATTTATCGCAATTAGCTGATGTACAATTAGGTACTTGATGAGGATGATGTGTTAAGTTTTCTTCTGGATTTCGGCATAATTCAGCAAAACGACATGGATGTGAATATTTTGCATTATGCTTGGATCCATTGTCAGAAAATTGTACAAGACAATTAATACCATCAGGACATGGTTCAAATTTTGAACTACCGTTACCACGAAGAAAGTTGATTGCTTGTTTGACTTTCCCTTCGACATATTCAATGCCTTGAGATAGCAAATTTGTTGATCTATCATCATTTCCAGTTGCTTTCGTATTTGAAGATATATGTGCTGCTGGGTCAAATTTTTCATCAAATGTAACATACAAATCTTGTTGTTTTTCAAAACAGACAATAAGATTTCGTATTGGCAATGTTCGAGCACCAGCACTGACATGTATGTATTCTAATGTGTTTAAATCAAGATCTCGTTTTGAAAATTTACAAGATATTTGTTCATGATTGTATATCGAATTTGGACCAACATGTGAGAGAGTAACCATTCCATTTGATCGGTTGATTTCGAGACAAAATGTCAATAGATCATCAGTATTGCATCCAAGATAAAATGTTTTTGATTTAGCTGCAACTTGATGACGTCCAATATACGTTTGATGTTGGAATGGATGACCATTATTTAAATATGTAATTTCCTCATGATAATCTGATTCATGCGTTTCTGGTTTCGGAGCAATATGACAAATTAAGCCTTTGAAATTTGCTTGAACTTTCTTTGTATTAATTTGTTCTTCAGACAATGTTAACATCACATCACCATTCATTACTTGCCAATAGATATAAATTGTGCAATTCTTTGATATATTTCGATGATTGTTTTCATATTGACGAAATGCTTGTGAGATTGTCAAAGGTAGAACATAATGATCTTCGAAATTTGTTGCTTTTATTGTCATAACCGCACCACACACTGGTTTAGATATGGATTTTTGGGCTTTACGATCGCATTTTTCGATCAATTCATTAATAATAAATTTATTATATTCCCCACCTTTTTTATCGATTTTTGTGATACAATTACGAAAGAGACGTTTAACTGTATGACGAGCATTTTCGCTCAGTGATTCATGTGTTTCTTTTGGAATATAAATATGTTCAATATAATCCAATGGAATTAGTTGTGGTAAATGTGCTTCAGTTACAAAATGTGAATCCACTTGCTGCCAACGTGCAATAATATTTTTAAGACTAATCTTCATGCCTGATTTTCCTTTGTCAAAATGATGACTTGTTGCAGCAATTAATTCGAGAGCGGTTGCATATTCATAACCTGGTATAGATGCATGTAATTTTGATTTATGAAATAAATCGATTCGTTGTTCTTCGTTCATGTTGCCATTCTTCAACCAAGGACGCATATCTTGAATTTTTCCACTGGCAAATGATGTTGCCGCTTGTGTAGTATAATTTGCATCCGGATGATGAAGTATGTCACGTTTGAAAACAATAACTATATCACCATAATAGGCACCTGTATGCGGTCCAAGAATACTGAAAACTTGTTGATTTGTTCGTAAACTTTTATCTTTATCATAGCCGATACCAGCAGGATTCTGAAAAAGTTTCACTGATGCATTCGCTATTTCAATAGTTCTCTCACGAATTGTTTCTAGTTCTTTTTTTAAATTAGGTCGAAGCAACGCTTCTAGTCGTTGAATGTTGTCTGACCAATATGCAGAAGAATCGCCGTTCGACGTCGGTTGAGTGGATAAATTTTCAATAATGTTATCGTGAGAAAAATTATGTTCTTTATAACATTTATGAATTAAGTGAATTACGAATTTTTTCACATTTTCAAATAATGATGATGAGCTTGATATTATTCTTCGGATGTCTTTGTGTTGTAAAACACAATTAGCTGCAAATTCGTAATTTTTTAAATTTTCCATATAAGCTCGACTCATAACATGACCATGAACTAGAATTGATTCAAATATTTCTGTCTTACATCGATGAACCGGTTGAACATTACGTATCCAATTAAGAATATCATTTGGGATTGATTCTAACTTTATTTCATCCCAATTCTCTTTTTTTGCATAAGAATATATTGCTGATATGCTTTTATTTTGATTATTAATAAAATTAATTCCATCATTTAAGTTACAATAATGAACAACAGCACTATCACCGACTATCATTCCATGCCGATATCGAATAAAATGATCTGCCTTGTGACAATCATTACATCCATCACCATGTTTACATAAATATCGAATATCACGAATATTCGGATGTGTAAATGAATTTAAATGATCTTCTTGATCTTGTTTTTTGCAGTTACTACCATAGGAACAAAGTAACCGAGGTACATGAATTGATGTTGTTCGATGTAGTTGGCTCATATCGTTGCAGATTCGTCCAAACTGACAAACATGAGCATGTTGTATACAATGTCGGTAATCATCATCACTAAGGTGCGTGCCATCACTTTTGTTTAAAAATCGGTCATATATATCACAATGATATGGAGTAAATTTACATGGTTTTGGAAATGGATGTATGTAATCGTCAATATGTTGTCGATTATGAAAATCAGCACAATAACTACCATGTTTACAACGAAGTTTACAATGACGTTTCGCTTTGCAATGCTCTTGATTACGTGCTTGAAATTCTCGACATTTATGCGAATCTTTACACATTTCAACGTGTCGATAAGATTTTTCATGATCATCAGATGTATCATCACAGAAACCATGTTTAGGACAGTAAGACGGATGTTCAAATTGTTGAGCATGCGTACGATCATCAATAGTCAGACATTTTGCACCATGTTTGCATGGTTTTCGATGAGTTAAGGAAAACATATGAACTGTATCATCATTTCGGTCGCATGTTCGATTTAAATTTTCCATACAAAGAGGTGGATGTGAGAATTTTTTAGCATGTTCAAAATCATACATATCTTGACATTTGGCTGCGAAATGACATGGTGGTAAATCATAGATACGAACTTCTTTTACAGATAAACCATCAGATGAAACACGATAAGGACCAAATTGAGTATTTGGTTGAATTAAATTCAACGTTGGTTTCACTATCAATCCATCTAATTCTCGTTGAAATGGTGTAAAATTGCCATGAGGATTGATACTACTTCCTGTATTATGATCATCAATAATAGCAAGTGCAATTAATTTGAAAAAGCCTGCATATTGTTCAATAACTGAATGAAATAATTTGGCGACATGATCGGGTGGATTTTTAAATGCACCACATCCGAACGCTGACAAAATAAGACAATCATGTCCATGCTGATAACCGATAGAAAAAATATTTTCAATTTTTTTTCGCATTCCAACAGCTTTCTTTGTATCTAAAGTATTTTGATCGATCAATTCTGGTTGTCGATAAGCAGCTATAGCTAATGCGCAGACATTGCCTAATGGTTTTTTCATGTATTCATATCCAGTTTCTTCTGTTTGACGAAATACAGTTAGACCAGATGTATAAATAGCACCGTATTCATCCATTGGATACATTCGTCGTGAATCAAACGAGGAATCAAAATCGTCTTGTGATACACAATGAACTCGTTCGCATGGTTCAGTTTGAATTTCATCGAGACCAACATCAAGACTTCGACAGTAGTCTGATCGTCGGAAGATGTTTTCTTCTTGTGCCCCATCGCCCTTTCGATAACCACCACCGGGAGTTGTTTGATTGGCCATATTTAATAGAAGTGGTTTCATTCCTTGATTCACTAAGTCTTCGTAGGCAATAAGACAATCTTTGTTATAGACTTTGACTCGTGTTTCTGGGAAAGGTGTTTCACTTAAAGGTAATGTTCTGCTAGGTTTTAATTTCGATTGATGAGTATAAATAATTGTTTTTAAGTTTTTATCTAAATTTAATTTGATTTCATCATTTCCAATCGTATATTTGCCATTTCTTATTGTAGCAACTGTATTCAGCATAACTGTCACTCGAAGACGATGCCGTTTAGTATCGTACGATCCACCAGTGATTGTGCGTGTATTGGCATTTCTGTTCAATTGTGGATCAGGAGTTTTACACAACTGAAATTGTTCAAGCCATGATTTCGAATTCCATTTATAACGAAATATGTTATGATTAGGATTGTGAACAAATTGTGTTATATCAGGTTGGTATCGGAGCATTTCAGATTCATACCAAGTATCTCGATTAATTTCATGTTCTTCAGGATCACTGTAGGCAATATAATATTTCAGAATAAAAGATTTTCCATCATTCATTGCAAGTAGTCCAATTCGAAGACATTCATCAAAAACCTTTTTACTCGTTATTTCAAGAACCACATTTGTACCACGATGTTTATATAGTACAGCTTGCTTTTCAAACATTCCATTTTGAAGAATATAATTTATGTCATAGTCTATAGGAACTCCACTAACAAGTAAATAACAACTTAAATCATTCTTCTTTGATACAAGTGTTTTGTTAATGTAAATGTAACTCTTTGCAGCCCATTCAGATGCACTACCACAAGCAATAATACATGCATTCTTGGCTTGTTTATTTAATTCGATATGTAAAACTGACGGTCGTACATCATCCAAGCCAATGCTTTCGCCAATCTGTTTTCGTAATAGTTCTTCAGAGACCGAATTCGGAAGCTCTTCAAAATAACTGCAGTCAGCATTAAAATAAATTCGAACTGAACGATCTTTGATGGCAAATTGTTCTCTATTGGCAGTAATCAATGATTCATCAAATAATGTAATCATACGATAGATATTTGGAAATTGAATATTGACCTTTTCACATGAACGTACTTCATTATCTTTGAATATTTCATTCCATCGAGAAATAACTTCATTAGAAGTTGGTAAGCTTCCAAGATTGTTGTCATTTGTCATATCAAGTACTACATATGACACTAATTTAGGCGTATTAACAAAGGAAATCGCATTCGAAGTAGATCGTGGATCGATGAATATACTGGTAACATTTTCGACTAAATATTTCTTTGTCTGTTCATCAGAAACGATAATCGAACCAATACCAAATTTTGAATAGCATCGAATGTTAAGTATTTGTATTTTTAAACTACTGTTGATACGGTGACGAATTTTATTTTCTAATTCGAAATCATCTTTATCATCTGGCATTAGATTTTGTATATATAATGTCACGGGCTTTTTTGATGGTGATCGAGATCGTGACGATGACGATGATTTACGACGTAGTTTGAATTTATCTGAATATTGATCAGAATAAGACATCGAAGTTCTGCAGGAAATACTTGATGATACTATAAATATATTATTTTTATAACTACATTTAATTTTATATTTGAAATTTTCTCTCGAACTAATACAAATCTTTTTATAATAAAGCTCCTACATTTTCTAGAATAAATTCACACAACACAAATTAAGCTTTACCTGATTCTTCTGGATTCAAAGAACATCCATTAGAATTTGCTTGATCATAATCGATATTTTGCGCCATCATTGATGGTTTCATATGCGAGATTCCTTGCTGTAATCCACATGATTGACATCGATCTGATGGCGAGTCATTATCAAATAAACAACTTTCACATTTCCAATTTCCCACGTTTTTGCTAATCACACTTTGCTTTTCCTAGAATAATAAATATGATAATATTATATATCACTTGGATATAGATTCAAATTTCACTAGAAGAAAAGTTTTTATAGAACTCTGTAGTGTTATAGAGATTCATATTTTGAAAGAATCTAACTGCTTACAGTTATATATGGACCAAGACGTTTGAGTGCATCACCCAAAGTCGATTCTCGTTTACAAGTTCGACAATCAGTTAGTTGCTTTTCATCAAAACGTTTTTGAGCACATCGACGGTGAAATATATGTTGACAATCAGTTGTTACTATTTCATCTTTTTTTTCCAATTGTCGTTGACAAATCCCACATCGTTTTGGAGCTAATCGTTTAAGTGCATCAACTAGAGCTGATTCTTTTTCACAGAGAAAACAGTCACCTAGTTTTAATTGATCGAGACGATTTTCAGCACATTGAATATGGAATGTATGCTGACAATCAGTTGTTACAGTCTTATCTACTTCATTCATTTGTTTTTCGCATATTTCGCATTCAGGATTTCTGGATGCCATGTTTAAAATCTAAACAAATAAAAAATGATTGTGTTTAGTCTTCAATTATGGCGATTTTTGATAGAGAAAAGTTTCTTTCTATCGCAAATCGTACCGGTTCCATAAAATGTATACGGTTATATACTCGTTTCTGAGAAAGAAAGAGATACAGAACAAAATGAATCAAAGTCAAACATCATCCATACAATCCTAGGAGATTGTCAAAACGAGAATTTTCGTGAAGTATGTATCAAATCCTACGGAATTTTATAAACTAATCTAACTAGAATTATATATCGAACTTCTGACTACTATCACATATCTATTGAAAGAATTGCTAATATTCAATACTTCTCATCGATTATAATCAGTAAAAGTTAAAAATCAATTCATCGATTTACCGTTGTTAATTATTAATAAATATTACTAAATCGGTTCAATAATATGCTAATTTGTATAGTTTGTTTAGAACAATTGAAATAATCTAAAACAAAACATTCGAAAATATCTCTTGTAATTATGTATGAAAGTCAGATCATATAGTTTTAAATCGATTTTTGTCTCTAATCAAAAAAAAGAAAAATTCTCTAACTGACTTCTATTCATGAGTAGTCAATTATCACAATTATACTAGACTTTCTCGTTTTGGAACTAAATTTGAAAGATAATTTAATATTGTTATTCCATCGAATATTATATAAATGCATGTTCAAAGATAAGTCTGCCGAAATAAACAAGTAAATATATAAGTAAAAGAAATATTGATTTCTACCTTATTTACGTTCTATTGTGATCGTAATTTCAATAAGAATGGACCAGTCAAAACAAGAAAAATGACAATCCCTTTCTTTAAACTATCATTTTGACACCAAGCAAGAGTTTTATGTTTGATTAATTTATATTTTTGAATGTATTCTTGAGTATATTCATTTTCTGTCAAATTTTCACTGATCAAAATAACAATTATCAACCAGCAATATTGAATCAAAACTGAAATCAATTTCCAAATTAACCATATTATAAAATAGGTTATGGCAAATAAACTTGTGGCAATGATTTCTATTAATAATGGACCTAGTAATATTCCACTAATGAGTATAATAGTGTTGCGTTCATTCTCGTGACATAATTTCTTGGCGAATTTAACTATTTCTCTATATGATCTAACATATGCAGGGTATTTGTTTCTTGTTCGAAAAAATTCATTCATGGTAATTAAAATCATCGCCCAACCATATCGAATGGAATGTAGAATGAATTGAACTAATGAAAATGAATTATTATCATTGATTTCATTAGTGGAATTCTTTTGACGAGTATATGATTTTGGAATTAATATATACAACAGTAACAGATAAAAGCACAACCAAATAGTCAATGTTGATTCAGTGAAAAACGTTGAAATAAATGATTGTTTCGATTTATCTATAAATATTCATAACAAACCAGTTTTATCAACAAATAAACGTTGACTTACATTTATCAAGTGATCGATTCGATCTATGATAATCATTTTGATCGAATGCATTACTATTAAATTCATTAGTCGACGTCCAGATGGGTTCGGATTCTTTATTGAAGGTAACATAAAGATTTCGAATAGGTACTGAATGAGTGCCTGCACTAACATGAATGAAGTTTAATTGATTTAAATCAAGTTGAGCTTTATCAAATGTACAAGATATTGTTTTTTGATTGTAAATCAAATTTGCACCGGAATGCGATAGAATGACTTTTCCTGTTGAACTTTGTATTTCCAGACAAAAACTCATCAAATCATTTGTGTTACAACCAATATAAAATTCTTTTGAACTAGCTGCATAATCTTTTCTATTTAATGGCATAGATCGACCACCTTGCAAATATGAAGCATTTTCACAGTAGCGATCATTTATAATCGATGGTTTCGCAGCAAGATAGCAGATCAAACAATCGAGATTTGATTGATTTTCATTTGGTTGATAATGTTTACTTGATAATGTTAACATCATATCTCCATTCATCATTTGCCAATATATATAAACTGAAATATCTCTTGCTGGATATGGATGATCGATTTTATATTCTTCAAACGCTTGTGAGATTGTCAATGGCGGGACACAATGAGATTGGAAGTTTGAAGGTGGTACTGTGATCACTAAACCTCGAATAGGTTTTGAAAATGAATTCGTATTATGTCGGCGAAATTTATCGATTATATAATCTCTAACAGATGCTTCATAATTGTCTGGATGTTTATTTGGTACAATGGTTATATTATTTCCGAGTAAAGATTGAATTGTTGCTTGTGTATCTTTATTGAATGATTTAAATGTACTTATTCTCATATAAACATGTTCAATATAATCTAATGGGATTAATGATGGTAAATGAGCTTCAATTGTTTGATGTGAATTCAACTGCTTCCAATTTTCGAGTACTGTATCTAATTTAACATTGATCGTTTCTAAGTTTGTCACATTACTAGCTACAGCAATCATCTCAAGAGCAGCTGCATATTCATAACCTGGTATTGAAGCATGTAGTTTTGTTTTATGAAATAATTCTATTTGTCTCTGTTCAATTCCTGGATTTTCCCCTAACCAAACACGCCATTTGAAAGCATTACCACTTGTGTATGATGTTGCTGATTGAATTGAGAAATTAGTATCAGGATGATGAAGAATGTCTCGTTTAAAAACAATAAATACATTACCATAGTTACCTGAATTTGGTCCAAGAATACTGAAAATCGATTTATTTGTTCCGAGATCTTTATCTTTTTGATAGCCAATACCTGTTGGATTTGAATGAAGTTTTAATGCAGCTTGGGCTATTGCTAGTGCTGTTGATTTTATTGTATCAAACTCGTCTCGAGACATAAACTGTAAAAGAATCCAACTTTTACTTTGTGCAGATACAGAACTGTATATATTACATGTTGTTGAATCATTTTTTGGAAATATTTTCGTCACTAAAGCTTTGACGTAATCTCGAGCATAGTTTTTATACTCTAAAATTCTAAGATTTCTAATTTTTCGTATTTGATTGTTTTGAAGAATTAAATCAACCACAAAATCTGGTTCTTTTAAATGTTCCATGTAGTCTCGACTCATAACATGTTCATGGAGAATGATTGATTCGAATATATTTGAATGACATCGATGAACAGGTCGAACGGTACGTATCCAATCGATAACATCTTGTTCAATACATTTAAATGATTGAGATTTCCAGTTTTCATCTTCGATATAATCAAGAACACGCACAATATTATCATGTTGATTTTGTACGAAATTAACACCTGCATTTAAATTGTAATAAGGAACTATTTTTGCGTCATCAGGCAGAGATGGATGTTGATATTTAGCTAAATGATCTATTTGACGACGATTTCTACATTCACTACCGTATCGACATGAATATCGAATATCTCGGATATTGGAATGTGTGAATGTATTTAAATGCTCCTCGTTGAGACATTCTTCATTAGCACTTTCATGTTTACAATGAAGTCGATGTATATGTATTGAAGTTTTTGTATGATTTGAATCTTCGATATTTCTGCATTGTGTTCCAAACCGACATACATGAGAAAATTGTGTAAGATGTGGATGGTCATTTTCATTGGAAACTTGATTGTGTATAATACAATGATATGGAGTGAATTCACATGGAGTTAAAAATGGATGTATGTAATCGTCAATATGCTTTCTATCATGGAAACGGACACAATATTTTCCATGCAAACAGTGTGTTTTTTCACGGATTGACGAAGACATATTGTAACTTTAGCAAAAATCTAAAATGAAGTGTGTTGATGATAATTGGTATTTATACACATACATATATATGTCACAGTAAAACTTAAAATTTAGGACAATTTAAAATTTTCCTAGGAATAATTAAAATTTTGATTTGTCCTAGGAGAATCTAAAATTTCAATTTTTATTGAATATTTTCCACTATTTTCTAGTACTGATTAAAATTTTAATTTATGCTAGGAGAACTTAAAATTTCATTTTGTACTGGATATTTTCTAGGAAAAATTGAAATTTTAAATTCTTCTAGGATAAATCAAAATTTTGATTTACAGGAGAGGAAAAGTTCGAGAATTTTTGAAAATATTAGTAAAACCGCTCTGTATTCGCTTTAGAAACGATTTTAGACATTCCAATGAGTGTTCCAAGTAGAACTCGATGAGCTCTATCGAATGGTATACTAGACGGGGGTGTAATTTCAAATTAATTTTTTTTGATCAAAGACGCCGCTACGGGAAAGCCGAAAAATTAAAACTTCCATTATGGAAAACTAAATGTACCATTCGATAGAGCTCATCGAGTTGAGGGTGGAGGGTGAGGGTGTTGAGGGGTTGAGTGTGTTGAGGGTGAGGGGTGTTGAGGGTGTAACAATCGTCAGCGAAAAAAAAACAAGTTCGATCCTACAGATTTATCGAGGTAATTTCACCAAAGTCATTCCTCTGGAAAACTTAGCCACAACTCAACAAATCCTACTTCAATTTCTCCAGGAACGATTGTTTCACCTTCACCCACACCCTCACTATCGTCCCCACATTGGGCGCTAACATATATATCAAATAAATAGCTACTGATTAGAGTCTTGTAATTTTATTCAATTCGATGGATGAACAAATTTCGCTCGATGATGATCGTTATGATTACTACATTTAGCACCATAATTACATATCTTTTTCTTCTCATGCTTGTCAATTTGCAATGGACCAATTTGTTCTCCATGTGAATATTTCATTCGATGATTTTCAGATTGATTTGTACAATTTGATTGATCTCGACATGGAATAAGATAATAGGGCAAATCAGTATGTTGATATTGACATCGATGAAATGGTTTAGTTCGATCTCGACAATTTTTATCATATTTACATAATTTAACATTCAAAGGTTCATGAGTTAAATATATTTCATTATCAGGATTTCGACAATGTTCAGCAAATCGACATGGATGAGAATATTTTGAATTATGTACCGAATTGTTTCTGGCAAATTGTAATCGACAGTTAACACCATATCGACATGGATCAATTTGTTTATGATCAGATTTAGATGTTTGACAATGACGAAAATGATTTACATGTTCTTTAGTTTTATCATTACAATGCAATCCCCATAAACATTCGAGACTTTTCTCATTCGAATCCGAATGTAATGGTGGTAAAAAAATCATCGTCCATTGATAATTTGATTTTAAACTAAATATTTCATTTTTTAAATTGATCAAAAATAAAAAAAAGTATTTTTACCAATTCAGAAATTCTTCTTTTGTTAAACATTCTTT
>ERZ778023.3990-NODE-3990-length-13288-cov-54.865563_pt1 | contig 13288 bp, 19 predicted proteins | sample MGYA00375753_ERZ778023 | MGnify/ENA primary metagenome ERZ778023 (study PRJEB29350, sample SAMN05389822) | bioreactor metagenome | isolation source: Ammonium sulfate bioreactor | place: South Africa: University of Cape Town | collected 2014-04-04 ...
AAAACACTACAAGGCCACGCCATCAACAAGTCCATGGCATCTTCGAAATCTTCTTTTTGTTTATGTGGAAGACGAAAGAGTAAAAGAATAAATAATAAAAAACAAAGTATTAATTCAATTTTCTGCTTCCTTTAAAAAAGAATCATCGTTAATTTCATCTGATTTAATTATTGATAAAGCTGATGATTATTTGCAATCCCTTGTCAATAAAAACACATTTAGTGGCTCGGTACTTCTGGCACGAAACAATCAAATCCTATTAATCAAAGGCTATGGTTATTCAAAACTGAATGAACACGAGCAGAATTCGAGTCAAACCATTTTTCGTCTTGGCAGTGTAACAAAACCATTTACATCGATTATTATTTTGAAATTATGCGACGAGAAACTTTTGAAATTAAATAGTAGATTAAATGAATTCATTTCGGATTATCCAAATGGACAGGAGATTACAGTAAAACATCTCCTTTCGAACACATCGGGTATCGAAGACTACACTGAAATGGAAGTTTTCGAAGAGAAATGCTCGGAAAATCTCACAATTGATCAATTAATTGATCTGTTTAAAAACGAACCATTGAAATTTCCACCTGGTTCTGAATATAGTTACTCAAATTCAAATGTAAAACAAAAAACAAATAATTTTATTTGAGAATCTGTCAAATTTTTCGTGTCTTTTCATAGTTTATTCTGTTAGGATTAATCATCGAAAAAGTAACTGGTAAATCCTACGAAACCAATCTCGAGGAAATTATTCTCGAACCATGTCACATGAAAAACACGAGCTATGAATGTGACAGTCATTCGAAATGTACTCCGCAACAACGTGCTTGCGGCTACGTGTGTCATACAGATGAGAATGGCTTTGAAGTTTGCCGGTTTATTGACATGTCAACCGCGAGAAGTGCAGGTGGAATATCATCGACAATCGAAGATCTTTATCGTTTGGATCGATATTTGTATGGCGAGAAGATTTTGAAGAATCGAACGAAGAAATTAATGTTTAGCAAAGTCAAAGAAGATTATGCTCTTGGATGGGAAATTCAACGTGTCAAACATCGACGAATTCGACAGCAGCATTTAGGACAAATCTTCGGTTTTATGAGTTGTCTAGCTCGATTTCCGAATGATAATGCATGTATTATTATTCTCAGCAATCTCGAACAAGCGGATATAAAGGATATTCTCGAAGATTTAACGGATATCCTATTTGAAGACAAATAGGATTTTTATTTCAACAGAACAAATTCGACTTCTTTTTTAAAGCACGTAATAAAGAAAAAATTGTTGCTGGAGTTATGCCCGGTATTCGACTTGCCGAGCCCAATGTTGTCGGACGGACTTCTTCTAATTTTTGTTTTGCTTCATTTGAAATCTGTAAAAGTTTATAATCGAATGCATGCGGTATTTCATAAGATTCATCTCGTTTGACTTCTTCGATTTCGTCTTTTTGTCGTTTGGTTAAATGTTCGTAAACACCATCGAGACAGACTCGATCACATAGCTCAGGATCATTCAAAAGCATCGAACGAACGCCATCGGTATCAGGCACAAGTTTCAACCATTGAGAATTGTCCATTGTGTAGGGCGTTTGATGAACGAGGGAATAGAGAGATTTTAATGTCTCATCTCGACTCGGGTTGAGTTCCGGCGGTGAGATGAGCAATTTTCGCCAGAGATAAGCAGGTTTAATTAGATTTCGTAGACATTCTTTAGCGAGATTGTAGTTTCTTTTGAAAGACTGAAATTGTTCGTAACGTTTTCGGCCTACACAACCGATTTCATAACCAGCTTGAGTTAAACGCAGATCCGCATTATCGGCTCTGAAAATTAACATCGAATTTTCTCATTTCAATTCGAGATCTTCAGCTTACCGAAGTGACAAACGATATTCACTTCTCGCTGTAAACATTCGATAGGGTTCAGTGGCACCTAATAATGTCAAATCATCGATCATCACACCGATGTAACCTTCGGCTCGACTGATTGTGAATGATGGTTTGTTCAAAACTTTACATGCACTATTGATACCAGCGATGATTCCTTGGCCAGCCGCTTCTTCGTACCCAGTGGTACTAAATTTAAATCATAAAAAAACAACAAATTCTACGAAGAGGATTATCAAGAATTGGATTTTACCCGTTGATTTGTCCGGCGAAAAAGAGATTTGTCACACGTTTTGTTTCTAAAGTTGGTTTGACTTCTCGAGGATCGATGTAATCGTATTCGACTCCATATCCAGGCCGAATCATATTGACATTTTCAAGTGACGGGATTGTTCGTAGAAGACGTAATTGAATGTCAACTGGTAATGTACAACTTAGACCTTGAGGATATGTCAAATCTGAATCAAAACCCTCTAAAAATAGAACAAGACAGCTGTTGTTCTTTACTTAAGAAAATAAACAAACAAACCGGGTTCTAACCAAACCGGATGTGTTTGATTTGTAAATCGAAGAATTTTCGATTCAATCGATGGACAATATCGTGGACCTTGAGTATCTTGTGTTACATGTCGACTTAAATGTGCATTTTCTCGAACGATCTGTGCTAATTCCATTGTTGTTCGTGTTAAATGACAATTCAATTGCTCTTCAGGTTTGATCCAAACATTCCTATTCAAATATGAAAACGGCAATGGAGGATTATCACCAGGATGAGCCACCGTTTTCTTGAAATCAATTGTTTTCGTTTCTAATCGAGCAGGTGTACCTAAAACCGCAAAACTCTATCAGAAAAATACTCATCGTTCACTCATTCATTACCAGTTTTCAATCGACCCATTTTAAATCCAATTCTTTCGATTGATTTCGCAAGATCAACCGCAGGTTGATCATTAATTCGTCCAGCTGGTTTCTGTTCATCCATTCCAAGATTAATACAACCTCGAAGAAATGTTCCCGTGGTTATAACAACTGATTGACTAGGAATTAAACTATAATTATCAAGAGTTATGCCTGTCACACGTGAATGTTCTTCGTCAATAACAAGATCTCGAACAGATGCAGCCATCACATGTAAATTATCGGTATTGAGAATTTCATTTTGCATTGCTTTCTTGTACAATTTACGATCGATTTGAGCACGATAACCCCAAACAGCTCGACCTTTCTTACGATTCAAAACTTTATAATGCACACCCGTTTGATCACACAGACGAGCGCATAGTCCACTAACAGAATCAGAAATTGAAAACATTTGAAACAAAAAACAATATTCTATCAGTACTCAAGTGCATCGATTTCACGCATTAGATGTCCTTTTCCAATTCCACCAAATGACGGATTACAAGACATTTCGCCGATTGTTTCAATCTTATGCGTAATCTAAATCAATCTTCTTATCAAAACCAACAAAATCATTCGTAAATCTGATCGATTTACCAAAAGTGTCCGCACACCCATTCGTGCTGCTGCATGTGCCGCTAAACACAACCCCAAATACTCCTCTAACTTTCTAACAATTCATCATTTACCTTCACAACCAGCATGTCCACCACCGACAACAATCACATCATACGGTTCAAAGATAGATGTATTCACTGGCTGTTCGATCACACCTCGAATCGGTGACTTAGTCGAATAATAAATTCGATTAATGACTATTTTTGACAAACGCAAAGATCTGGCTAGCTGCAACATATTCTTCGTAGTAATTCATTCATTCATCCAGTTTCTTATTCAGCATGACTCATTCCGACTTCGAAATCATTCGTTGATACTACTATCGCTAGATGCCCTTACGAGTCAAATTTATATCAAAATACATTTTCAAGTATGGGCCATTAGAATCGATGTCTAACATCTGATGAAAGACCTGCATTGTACGCAGATACTTGAGATGACAACCATTATGTTCTTAATTTCAAAGTCATATGCTTGATTCCCATTTTGAAACTTATCTTTGTCCTTTAATTAAACTAAGAATAGCAAAGACACATGATAAACGACGATGTACACAAGTTGCTTCTCTTTCAGTAACTGATGAAAACATCACTTGAACATGTCAGTGCGCTTATAACCTTGAAGATAATTGTTTTCTTGATTCGATTCGACGTACAATTTCAGATCAATTGTTGGCACACAGATAAACACGGAGTTCATTTAATTCAACCGTCTTCAAATTATGTGCCATTTATCGTATCTGAATTATCCTTGACATTTAATTTAACAATTAAGAAAAAACTAAAATAAAGAATCGTCGGATTTTCATCTCTCAATACATGACACAGTAGTGCACGGCAAACATTTACTAGTAGCCGTGAATTAAAGTGCCATACATCAAAGAGACGAATGACTGGAGATGTTGAGCTTGGAATTGTTCGAAGTTGAATGGTGATATCTGCAGAAAAATGGGCAGTATTTATACTAGGAAGAGAGTAGGACGTCGAAAATGAATAACCAATCCAGAAATAGAACGTAAGAGAGAGAGAGAACATCTTCTCTATCTCTCTCTATCTGTTTCACCATAGAAAGAGAGAAATGTTTCTAATTGGCTAAACAAGAAAGAATTGTCAATTGGTCAAGGATGATGAAAAGACTAATTGGTCAAGCTGTATGACGCAATAAACAGCTTGTTTTAATTCGCATCGAAACAAATTCGTTTCTCACATTACTGAAAACTGTTTATAGTTTTTGAAGATCGTTTCACACGATCTGAAAAAGTTTCCTTGAAAACTTCGACACAATCGAATGACGTCATAAGCTTATTTTCTATTTTTGTTTCAACCTGCTGTTTTAACATAATTGAATTACTACAATCTCATTGAACACACGCCGTGTGTGCGTATACATATGTCATCACACTTAACAATTCAATGATAATATTCAGTCGGGAGATGCGCTGGGAAAAGAAGAAAATTTATCATGTGTAACATATCATCACCTATTGACATACACTTGAGAGTTTGTCGAAACGAATTGAATTTGTTATTTTAAAGAAAAACAAGAGAAGAAAGTCAAAAGATCAAAACTCTGAAGATCTTTATCGTTGATGAAACATCTGAAAGAAGGAATTTCGATTCAAGCTGTTGATCAATTTAGAACGAGAACCATGTGTGACCAATTAGAAGCATCATCGGTTCATGTGAACAGTGTCAATCGAACGAACTAGTCATCAAATATGTTCCAGTTGTATGTTTTGTTTTGTACAAGCTGTTACTTTTCTAGTTGTTGACAAACAGATCGTCTTTATTCATTTTCGTCTAACAAGATCGTCTCGGCTTGACTCGCTCACACCTATTGTTATTGGATTGACGAGAATATGTGTGTCGTCATCGAACCTCTTAGATCATCGATCAAGATAAAATTATCAACATCGAACAAATTTATTGTGCAAGAATAGTTTTCTCTTGAAAAAGATATTTCTTAAATTTTAAAACAATTCGAAGTCGTTGCTGAGGTTCATTGGAATCGACGCCATCGGTCTCACTGTTGGTTTTGTTCGGTTGTTGTTTTCGAGTTTTATTTGTATTTAAAATTTGTTTTGTTTCGTCGGACAGACCGTCTAAAAAAGAAATAATTCAACGAATAAAATAGCTGAAATATTCTCGTACTCATAAATCGTATTTTAAATTTGCCACTTTGTCCAAATGGTGATTCAATAAAACCCTGTTCGCCTGTAGGACTTAGCTCGACTTTAAAATTAACAAATGCATTAATATTTGTTTCTTTTTGAAATAGATCTTTGCCAATAATCGTTTGACTATCGACAAATCGATCGATAAAACCGATCTTTTCTTTTCGTTTATAAACACGTAATTTATTCGGAATATCTTTACTCATATAATCACTATCGGTAAAACCTTCTAAAACATCGCCATAAAACGCAAGTCGACATGTATTCGCATGAATATCCGTGTCTAAACGTGAACCAATAATGATTGTTTGCAATTGACAAGCAAGAGGTGATTCTAATTCAATCAAAGCCTTTTGAGAGAAAAAAAACAAAGATAAATTTGACGAAAAAAGTTGTCTCAACATACAAAAATCTGCGTATTCTCTCCTAAATCTTCAGTTGGATACTGATCAATGGCTTCGTATTCTCGATTGAATTCAAAGGGTTTCTTTTCGGAATGATCAGCAAATAGAATAATCTTTCCCATCACAGTCGAATGGCCGGATGTAATATGAAATTTCGTTCGACTTTCGATGTCATGTTTGAAATGTTTGACTTTATTGAGTTGAATAATGAATCCATGAAACAATTTAATGATTCCCGGAGTTGCGATTAGACCGCGTTCGAGTTTGTCAGGATCGAATTGTGTCACACAAATACCGATTCGATCGCCTTGCATCGCTCGATCGATTGGTTTACGAAACATTTGCATTGATTTGACCTTACGAACTTCTTTTAACGAAGCGATTTCGATCGAATCGTTGATTTTCACGGAACCGGAAAGAACAGTTCCAGTCATGATTGTGCCTTGGCCACGAATGGAAAAACAATGATCAACAGAAAACACGAACGGCCCATCGGCCGATCGTTGAGGAATGTAAACTAACGATTGAAGAGCTGAAATCACTTCTGACAAATTCAAAGATGATGTTGCTGAACATGTGATGATCGGTACTTGAGGAAATTTTGTTGTTTCAAATGTTTTACGCAATCGTTTTGTCATCTGAATAACTAACACGTAGTAGAAGTTGAAATTTTGCTGGTCGATCAATGATTTACTTTGTCGATGGTTGATTGTCGTTGTGCTTCATCGATCAGATCGATTTTATTCAAAACAACTAACATTCGATCACAAGTAATCTCGCCAATGATCAAACATTCGGCGGTTTGAGTTTGTATGCCTTTAGTTATGTCAATGACGAGCAACATGAGATCGATGATTTGAGCTCCTTGAAAAAGTCAGAATTCGAATTTTTACATGTTGAGAAAGAGATTTTCTGATCAATTTCTACCGCCGATGATCGTTCGAATGAGCGATGCATGTCCCGGACAATCGACGAGTGTGATTTGAATTCGATTGACTTGCAAATGTTCGGGAGCATCAATCATAAACGAAGAAAAACCGAGATCAAGTGTGATTCCACGTTCTTGACTTTGAGGATTCTTATCAAATGCATTCGTACTAAACGCAAAAAAATGAGTTGAATTGGTCTCAAATCAGCGGCATTCGTTTGTCTACCTCGCAATCGTGCTCAATGCTTTCGCAAGACTTGTCTTGCCCGAATCGACATGCCCGAGAACTCCTACATTGAAATTCAAAATCGACATCTGCAAGAGAAAATAAAGTTCTATTCGTTTTTATTCAATAGCTGGCTTTTGATGTTTTCATGATTAGACTTTACAACAAGAACAAAAAAAAGAGAGAGAGAGAGAGAAATGAAATGTTTATTTGGGCTGTTTAAGATCGATCACGACGATGATTTCGATAACGATTATCCGGTGAACGTGATCGTGTTCGTGAACGATGTCGTCGACGATCGTCACGCGATGAACTACGTCGATGACGATGTTTATGAGATCGATACCGTTCGGAACTGTCATCTCGATGATGACGATGATGCCGACGATCAGGAGTCCGTGATCGTGAACGATTGTCTCTACAAACAAACAAAGTTTCTCAAACTCTTCTCCTTTCAAAATTCATTTACCGATGTCTTCTATCTCGATGGGAATCGGATGATGACGATGCTACATTGCCAAATGTTTCGGGCATATCAATAGCATTCGATTGTTTGTTCGAATATTGTTGTTCGTCGTCGTCGTAATCGTATCTAAAATATTGACAATCAAAAATACGAATTCGTTAAATCAACGATGAATTCACGGGATGACTTCATCCTGGCTTACTTTACAACTCACGTACCTTGACTGTCCGCCGTATTTGTCACCTTTGTAGGGACCATGAGCATGGAGTTTGTCGAGAATATCTTTTTGAGTTGGAACGGGAATTCGTGGAAATAATGTGTCGAACCATCTGAAGAACAGAAAACATATTTTTCGACAGAAACAAAAAACAGATTGGCATACTCGATTTGAGTTAACCATTGACGAAGCATTTGACCAATTGACATAATTTGACCGCCACCGGCTTTGACATCTAATGTCTAGACAAATTGAAAATAGAAAAAAAAACAAAGAAAATTCTCCGGAATCATTGACTTACCTCTGTATCGTCTAAATATTCTTCGAACCATTCGAATAATTCATTCGGTGGTTGAGTATATCTATCCAACAAACAAATAGATTAACAATTCGTCTCATCGTTTCGACACTTACCGAATATACATAAATCCCAGTGCTCGAATATACGGCGAATCCGTATGAATTGTCAAACTAATCACTTGTTTTCGCGTTAATTTCAATGTATATAATTTGTACAATAAACAGTAAGCTGTTGAAACGATACCACCGCCTCCCACACCTCTCACACCGCCGCACATGCCGGTCAAACCCGATGTTTTTCGACTGCCTTTCTCCCAAGGTTCGAGATGTTTGACTTGATAGTAGATTTCATCGACAACTTCATGATAAGTCTTCTTTTCAATTAAACCTTTCTTGAAATATTGCGACGATAGGATATTACTCAAAACAAGTGAATTTAAATTCATCGATTCTTTGTTTCCCCATGCTGCAAGTATGTTCGAATCTCTTGACATATTTCAAATAATTAACAAACAAAAAACAATGATGATGATGATCGACAGACAAATGAAATGTGGTGTTGTTTCACAAGATTTTCTATTCTCATTCGATCGACCAATAACAATTCAAGCGCTAGTTGTCTCGTTTTTTCTTCGTTTCGTGATTCTTTTTTTCGAATTTATTAATCAACATGAAATTGTTTTTTTATTTAACAAAATAAATCAAGTAAATTATGTTTCGTTCGATAAAACCACAATCCATAGATTACCAATGGATAGTTATTTACTGTCTTCTGGTTTGTACACGAGACAATCTACGTTGTTTTTTTAATCATTGAAATTCACTTGTCATTTGAAAAGCAAAGCCGACTATGTCTGGTCTTTTAACTCAAATTGTTCGTCGTCAAGCTCTCATGATGACACCACGTCGTCATGACAGTTCACTTCTTCTCGCTGGTCCACCAGTGAATAAAGTTTCGAGCAAAGTAACATTTCCTTTTGTTTTTTCTCCGTATACACAAACAAACTCGTTTCTTATCTAGGAAAAATTCATTGCTTTAGCTTTATTCATGACTGTACCAATGATATATCCGATTTATATCATGTCGAACTTGCAAAGTTACAATGGTTCAAATCGAACGGCAAGCAAAAAGAAGAAATCCACCAAACAATCAACCAAATAAACCTGAACGAGTGCAATAAAAAAACATTTTCCTTCCATCTACACATTCCTCTTGCTAGTTGATAAAACTTTTCTTTCTTTCGTTTTTTCTTTGTGATCGTTTATCTAAGAATAAACCACATCTATATCCACGTCCTTTTTTCGTTCACTTGACGAGATGATTTAGATTTTTTTCTTTAGATGCTTGCAAGCATTCATGTTGCTGCAGCAAAGATCTATTCATCTAAGAAAACCATCGTTGTTTCTTCTTCGTCGTTTCATTTCCTACGATCAACATGAATCTCCAAAAATTCCTCAACATTTTCATCGAAATTTTCAATTAGATTTAACTGAGACACTTCCAGCATCGTGTCACATTCTGATCGCTGGCGGAGGCATACTCGGCCAATCGATTGCCTATCATCTAAGTCAAATCGGAGTACGAGATGTTGTTCTTATTGAAAAAGCCAAATTAGCATCAGGCTCAACATGGCAAAGCGCAGGACAATGTGCACACATACAGAACACATTGATTCAAACTCATTTTGTCAAATATTCAAGAGATTTATATCGACAATTGCAAAGTCAAGGTCATGACATTGGTTTCAGTCAGAAAGGGAGTCTTTGGCTTGCTCAAACATCCGACCGATTACATACATTAAAACGACAGTACGCGATTATTAAAGCTTTGGGTATTAATTGTGAAATATTGAACGTGGAAAAGATTCAAGAAAAACTGCCGATGATCGATCCACATGAAATTTGGGTGAGAAATTGAATATCGAAATGAAGAAAAAAAGAAAGAAAATGTTGATTTTAGGGCGGTCTTTGGATTGAAAATGACTTTATGGTTGATTCTGTACCATTAACACTCACATTTGCTAAATTAGCGATTAATAATGGCGTGAAAATTATCGAAGATTGCCATGTTAAAGAAATTCTCACTGAAAAACAACGTGCCGGTCAATACGATCGCGTCACCAGTGCAGTTACATCTCAAGGAAACATCAAATGCGATGTTTTTATCAATTGTACTGGATTGGTAGGCGCTGAATTTCTTAAATTTTCTCTCAAATCTTTGATTTAGTGGGCACGGGAACTCGGCTATCAATCATCGCCCGAAGTTCGTATACCAACTCAAGCCTGTGGTAAATTTCCACTGACTAAACTTTTTTCTAATAACCACCGAATTTCAATTAGAATATGTCTGTTTAAAAACGAAACCCGTTGCAAATCTATCTGCTAATCTACCGATTGTTCATGATCCTGACGAACGATTTTATATTCAACCATTAGCCGATCAGAGTGTGCTGATCGGTGGTTTTCTCCGAGAATCGAAACCGATCTTTTCCAGTGGAGTGCCGGAGAACTTCAATTATTCACTTTTGCCCGATAATTGGGACGATTTTCGTATGTGAACAAACTCGTTTTTCTATTCTCAAGACATTTCTTCGTTTGTTCAGATTGGATTTTAAATAATACAATCAAACGTTTGCCAATGCTTGGCGAAAGTGAATACGAAACGTTCATCACCGGTGCTGATAGTTACTCGCCCGACGGTCGTCTAATTCTCAATGAATCAGCTGAAGTAAAACCCGATTCAAATTTGTTTTTGTTCAATTGAAAATGAATTTAGATTGACAATTATTTTGTTGCATCCGGAGGAAATGGAAACGGCATTGCAGTCGCTGCTGGCGTCGGCAAATACATTGCTGAATTAATCCACACGGGAAACACAGATTTGAGTACATGGCCAATTGACATACGAAGATTTATGCGTTTACATACGAATAAACGATTTCTCAAAGATCGTCTCCGAGAAATACCAGGCAAACAGTACTCGTTGAAATATCCAACCTATGGCATGTCTTTGTATCGAACGGGACGTAAACTACGTGTTTCACCTTTACATCCGAAATTGCAAGCAGCTGGAGCGGTTTTTGGCGAAGTTCTTGGCTATGAACGACCGTTGTTTTTTAATTTAGATGAATTTGAAAAAAGTATTTCTCGATCAACAAAAAAACGCTCTCTCTCTCTCTACTGTTGTTTTAAGGGGAAAATATCGAAGATTTAAGTAAACAAGGCACATTCGGCAAAGCTCGTTGGTTTAATATTGTCAAACGTGAATACAATGTGTGTCGAAAAGGCGTGGCTATTATTGATATGACATCATTTACTAAATACGAACTCAAATCAGCCAATCGAAGTGTCATCGATTTCTTGCAAACGCTCTGTGCGAATAACATCGACAGACCAATCGGTACTGTTGTACATACGGGAATGTTAAACGAACAAGGAGGTTATGAAAATGATTGTTCAGTGATTCGTCTCGATGAATTTCAGTAAAATTTATCCCAAAGAAACACAATCAAATTTTGATTTTTCTCTTGTTTTTTTTTAAACAGTTTTCTATTGATCAGTCCGACATCTCAATCGACTCGAAGCATGAAATGGTTGAAATCCCATGTGCCTGAAGATGGATCTGTTTTCCTCTCGGATGTGACATCACTGTACACGGCTTTGAATGTCATTGGACCAAAAGCGAAGTATCTACTAGCTGAATTGAGCGACGAGAATTTCAATGATTTTGCTCGAATGACATGTCGAGTATGAGTTTGAAATCGAAAACAAATCCATTGTTTTCTCTTTTTTTCCCTCTCGTAGGAAATCGATGTCGGTTTTGTAAGTCATATCTATGCTATGCGATTAACACATACTGGTGAAGATGGTTTTATGCTTTATATTCCCTCCGAAGTATAGATCGAGCTGAATTTCAAATTGAATCTTTATATTTCTTTTTTTGATTCGTTAGTATGCGTTGTGTGTCTACGAACAGCTGATGGAACAAGGCAAAGACTATGGTATTATTAATGCTGGGTAGGAAGTGTTTGAGTGAAATCGATTGAAAATAAATGTGAATAATCAAAGGTATTTCGCGCAACGAACACTTCGAATTGAAAGAATGTATGCATTTTGGGGACAAGATATTGACAAGAAGACGACGCCGTTTGATCTCAATCGAGAGTTTCGTGTTTCATTTGATGTAGGAAATTTGTTTTGTTTTTGTTGAAAGATTTCGATTGGTTTATTGATTGATGATTTTCAGAAAAAGTTTATTGGCAAAGAAGCGTTATTAAAACAGAAACAAGAAGGAATACAGAAACGATTTATTCAATTTCTTCTCGAAGATCATGATATCGATCTTGATCCATGGTAGGAAATGATTTTCTATTGAATTTATTTCTTTACAAATCGATTATTTCCTAGGCCATGGAGTGGCGAACCAATCTATCGTAATGGTGAATTCTGTGGTTTTGTTACTTCAACTGCATATGGTTTTACTTTGGGAAAACAAGTAACTAATTCAACAAAAGAAAATAATAAATTTTAATCAATCAATTTATTTAGGTTTGTTTGGGTTATGTTCACGCTCCTGAAAATGAAAAAATCACAACAAATTACATTCGTAATGCCACCTATGAAATTGATATTGCAACAAAACGTTTCAAAGCTCGTCCTAATCTCTATCAACCATCGGAAATGGGCCCTACCGTTCAACTTAGCACACCCTAATTTATTATCTCTTTATATCTATATGTGTGTGTGTGTTTCCTTCTTTCAATTTTTTTAATCTCTCAAATTCAACCCAGTACGCAATAGAAATTGATCACCTTAGAATTTTATTTTTGTAAACTTGCAGCAAACAAAAAAAACACTAACAAATCAGCGTTCTGTTCTTCAAATTATTATTTTTTTTGTATTGTCAATGTCTATATATTTTCTTCTCAAAATAAAAACTTATAAAATTGATTTTTGTATCAAAACAACCAATACTTGGTGAATCGATGTTGTTTGTCGCTCCTCAATTAAGATTAACATTGAGATTGTATTCAATTGATAACTACTTATACGTACTAACCAAGGGGAAAAAGCGGAAGTACGAGTGCTCACACTCCCACTGTACTCCCATCGTACTTCCATGGTACTCCCACATAATCCCACCGTACTTCCATCGTACTCCCACCGTACT
>ERZ778023.3999-NODE-3999-length-13237-cov-12.152860_pt1 | contig 13237 bp, 18 predicted proteins | sample MGYA00375753_ERZ778023 | MGnify/ENA primary metagenome ERZ778023 (study PRJEB29350, sample SAMN05389822) | bioreactor metagenome | isolation source: Ammonium sulfate bioreactor | place: South Africa: University of Cape Town | collected 2014-04-04 ...
TACAGCTAAAACAATACCTACCCTCCCCAAAAGCCCCCTTCCCTATAAGCGTTCCCCTGTTGATCTGGTGTTTTATCTCCTCGATATTCACCTCCTCCACAGAAGCTGCATGTGGCGCTGATGTCACTGGTTGTTCTTGTTGGTGGGCTCTTTGATTTTCTTCTTTCTCCCTCTCAGCTTTGATCCTCTTGTTACGCTCTATGACCGCTCCGCACTCGCTCTGAAATCCATCGATCATGATCAAGCAGTAGTTGTCTGCAAACATTTTCGCCATCGCCTGCTTTGCTTCGTTGCGGATTCGGTTGTTCCCCAAATAAAGCAGCCGGAGGGTGGTGTTGGTACGAAGAGCAGCTGCGAGAGCCTTGCCGCCTTCATCCCCTATGCGATTTCCACCCAAGGATATGTCCTTGAGGGAGGCGTTTGAAGCAAGCACAGCGGCAAGGGCTTTGGCCCCGTCGTCCCCGATCCCGGTGTTCCACAGATACAACCTCTCGACGGAGGTGTTGGTTCGAAGAGCATCAGCAAGGACCTTGGCTCCTTCGTCTCCAATGTGTTTGTTGTTTAAGTCCAAGTTGTCAGGGCTGCCACGAAGATGGAGGTTGTACTGTTCTGCGACCTGCATCGCGGTAAGAGTTTTTTTTTTTTTTTTTTGCGGTTCTCGTTTCTCCTGCCATTCAGGGCAATTAGGTCTCCCACACATACACACAAAAGCGCTTTGTTAGGAGTTGACAGCATTCATGACCCTTGAGTGTGTAAGGATCACTCTTCTGGAATCAACTGGCAAGGTGCTGCTCTTCTAAACCAATAGATGGCGCCTCACACACAACCCCCCCTTCTCCCCTCTTCTCTGGGCAGTGTGGTGAAGAAATATTTTTTCTTGCACGGAAAGCAAAACAGGGGTGGCCGTCCTGTCCATGGACACCATGTAGATCTACACTCATCAAAATCACTTAGGAATTGCACCTAACCTCGCATCGCTTGCTTTTTCAAGCTAGTCGCCAGGGATGTAGTTTGCAGGGCCTCCGCATTCCAAATTTAGCCTCTTGGTACGTCTCCAGTGGAGTTCCCGTTTGAGTTGCTACCCAAGAAAGGTAGCTCCCAGAATTTTGACGCGGATCTGGTGTTACCGCCCAAAAGGAGCCTCTGGCAGGATTCGAACTCGCACCCTGAGAGTTTTAGGTCACTGGAGCAAGCAACTAACCAGGTGAACCAAGGGCTCCACCCCTAATATGCCTTATGTGCCGGGCATGACCTACAGAACTTTCTTCTAATCGGAAAATTAAACTTTCCTTTCTGGTGGCTCTCCCTTTCACCAGAATTTTGATTGAAGTTCTGTAGGTCATGCCCGGTTCTTACAGCATACTTTCACCTTGAGCGATTGTGCTTAATCCTCACCGCTACCAAAAATATTTTGAAAAGCCCCACACTATTGCTCGTGTGAGTTTGTATCATTGGTCTTGCCTGAAGCATACACGCAAACCAAGCATTTTCTGGCGTCAGGAAAAAAACAAAAAAAAAAAAAAAAAAAATCATATTGCGCGTTACCTTCAAGTGATCCATCATTTTTTAGCTTCTGCAGAACGCACTAGGGAATAGCTGAGGAATCATCACTCGATTTTTCTATTTTTCTGCGCCCGCATTGTTGCACCCGCACAACAAAAAAAATCGTGGGCAAGAAATTCCAGGCTTGGGGTCTTTGGAGGCTTCCCCAAGCCACATAATCTGATCATGGTCCACGGGAGCATAGGGGTGACACCCGTCCATATGAAACTCCGCTGGCCAATGAGAACAAACCTGCCGAAAAGTTGTACGGGTGCAGCACTCCGAATTTTTTCTGCGCTGAAGTACGCGTAAATTCCACGCAGAAAGACTCGGCTAAAATTACCGGGCTGAGAAGGATATGCAAGAAGTGCAAGCATCACAGTCATGGAGCTCCATATCACCTGCAGGAGCACCAGCTGTGGGGATCGTGGCTCACAGAGAGTCCCTGTACTATTGGGACACAGAGGGCAAGCTGTTCAAAAGAGACATCAACCAGACCAAATGGGAGCAGCTGGAAGGGAGCGTCCGCCAGGCTTCCGTTGGCGCGAGCGGGCTTTGGGCCATTGGGAAGTCGACTGGGCAGCCTTATCATTGGAATGCAGCCACCGAGGAATGGGAGCGTGTCGATGCACCACAACTCACTCAGCTTTCGATTGCAGCAGAACAACATGATGTGGTGGCAGTGGATGGTGCAAGTGGTAGCTTGTACAGGTGAAAAGACTTTTCTGTTAACGTTTCACATCATGACACCTCCTTTAAAAAAAAAAAAAAAAAAAAGGTGGGATGGCATGGCATGGAATAAACTTCCTGGCCAGGCGAGCTGCATCACCGTGGACGATCAAGGGGGGGTTTGGGCTGCGACCTCCCAGGGAAGGATTTATTTTTTGGCATCCAAGAGTTTTGTCTGGCGGCCTGTGGAAGGGTCGGCGAGCGTGATCGCTGCCGCAGGGCGACACGTTGTGTCTCTAACCAAGGACGGCACCAGCCAACTGTGGAATGGCATGTGCTGGGATCCTCTCGGTCAGGAGCGGTTGCAGCACATTGCTGTGAATTCTCAAGGCGCCATTTGGGGGGTGGACATCCACGGTGGCATCAGGAAATTGGAGTTGGGTCGATCTCCTGTGCCAAAGACGCTTGAATCGTGCTGCAAGGTCGCCCTCCGTTCAGCGCATGGGAAGTTCCTTTGTGCAGAGACAAATGGCCACGTTGTTTCGAACCGCGATGCCGCAGGACCTTGGTACGCATTTTCACCCCCCCCCCCTTACCTCCTTTCTCACTTTGAATTTAGGGAGACTTGGTTTTTTCAGCCGACTGCTACCAATGAAGGCAGCTTCCGCTCCCATCACGGCAAGTATTTGTGTGCCGAGCGAAACCATTCCGTCGTGGCCAACCGGGAGCGGGCAGACATTTGGTGAGTTGGGGGACTAGAAAAAACGACACAGGACGTGACAATCCTCCAACACAATAACAGGGAGAAGTGGAAGGTGCAGCATTTGGAAGGCAACCGCTATGCCTTTCGTTCTCATCACGGCAAGCTGTTGTGTGCGGAACGAAATCACTCTGTCATCGCCAACCGCGACAAAGTAGGTCCTTGGGAGACATGGGAGCTAACCTTTTTGGACCTCTGAACGTCGCGACGAAACAAATACTGGTACATTTTCAATAAAAATTTGCTCAGCCTACCCGATTTCAATGAAGCATGTACATGTACATTCAAGTGAAGCATCGCAGAGTGGCTGGCATTCAGGCATGTTCTCAAGGAAGCTCATTGTCTTTAGATGATGGAAAGAAGGCAAGAGACAGGGAAAGAATGAATTGTAGGAAATGGACCACTCAACAAGACAAGCAGTATTATGAAAGTGGATAAGAGGATGTATGTAAGTGTGACAGGAGTAAGGCTATGATCACGGAAGAGTTGTCTGACACCCACTTTTTTGAAAGTGGCAGGACACACCAACCCTGAGACACGAATCCCACCTGAAGCTGACAAGAAACCGTCTAGTTTACTATAGTAGTATTCATGTAATAATATGTCTGATAGTCTCTCTTAGAATGAGTGAGGAGTAATCTATCCTCACAGGCTGAAGAGGCTTCTTGTGAACCTTCCCCATTATTGCAGAATGCGAATGCCCTACCCAAAAACACCAAAAGGGTGGCCTATAACCTAATAGAGTGCAACACTCGGCCACCTCGATTGGGTGGGGTTGTTTTGGACTGCCTGGTCATAAGCTTAGACAGTCGTTCAGCGCTATTTTGTGTTCTCCGATACCCATTCAGGCATGCCACTGAAGCATGGCTGGCGTAGTTGCGGTTCTTCCTGATCTTGTGCATCATTTCCTTATCCTTCGCTGAGGCCCCAGGCACACCTATTTGCTTCATAAACTTTTCCAAGGCAAGGCCCTCCCCAAGCATGGTTTCTGTGGACATGTTACTTTGTGGGCCGGTGTAGCTCGGAGGTTCTTGCATTTTCATGTGCTGTCCGGGGAAAGCCCTTTGACCAATTGGCACGAGTAGTTAGTAAACAGCTCATTAACATTAAGACCTGACAGGACAAGCAACAGTTCTACTAGAAGAAGAAGCATATATTTTTGGTTTTAAAACCAAAAACAAACAAAGCTAAATAGAGAACATACATCCAATGTGGTGAGTGACACAGCTCCAGAAGATGTGGCAGGCATGGCAATAACATTGTCCAGAAAGATGTTGCCCAGGTTTGTAGTTGCCACGAATTCAAGGGTGACAGATTGCCCGATGAGGTCAGGTGCACTAATCACAAAGCTTTCTTCGTGCCAATCGCTTCCATTCCCTGGCACCCAAGAGGCATTATTGGTTGGAGCTGCCGTCTGGAGGGCAAACCCATAGCTGCTGTACGCCACAAAGTCAATCGATGAGTTGCACTGTCCCCAAATCTGAAGCTCCAAACCTTCACTCAGATCAAACAGAGTACCATTTAGGGATAGTGCATATGCCACATCGAAGGTCACCTGAAGGCCTGCACAGTGTTGCGACCAAATATCAACTAAAAAGAGAACCGGGGGGGAGAGGAGGAACCTTGTGGTGGTACAAGAACGCCAGGCAAGTAACTCATAGAGAAGACGCCACCATAAGAATTGCTTTTGACTCCGGCCCCCGCGCAGCTGCCCGCCTGGCCATCCCGTTGGACTATTCCCTTTTCCTCTTGCCACCGAGTATATTCAGAAGACGTAGGAACCCAATCCGAAAGTGGATAGGTGGCTGTGTTGCATAATGATGTCAGCAAAACCATTCATCCCCTCCCCCCAACGACAACAAATAACAACAACAACAACACTTAGAGCGCCAGCGGATTCGACGACCATGGGGATTGTTGAGGTAAGTACCATCAAAGAGTTCGATGATGGTCGATGCCTGAGGCTGGACGTTGTAAAAAGAAGCAACAGCCAGGGTTGATACATTCTGTGGAAAGCCATTTACATCCACGAGTTGCACAGAAAGGACATGTTCTCCTGGTGTTAATCCTAAGTAACAAAGGAATATGTAAATATCATCCCGAGTAGCTTAGCCTTTCACCCCCCAGCCGTATAACAGGCTTACCTGCAAATGAAATATTATTTCCACTTTGTAAGATTGTTTCTCCACTCGGAAGAAGTGGAGAAGGTAAAGTATAGCTCTCCACCCACAGGGTGCTTTGATCAAGGATGAAGCTTAGTGTAACCGAGATGACGTCGGAAACTGCGCGGAAAGAAACAAGCGTTAGCTGTGTGTTGGGTGTGTTGTGTGTGTTTTCATTGTCCCTTACCGCCTCGGTTCCACAATTGCACAGCAGGGCTGATAGGATCTCCCATGTCGCAAAGTACACCTGTTTCGATTTGAGGAACCTGAATGGAAAGAACGACATCTGGTTGTTGGGTGACTCCTACAAAGTGTAGAATGTGAGCGGTGGAAAAAAGACAATGACACACCACACCCACACAACCACACCCACAATCTCTCCCGCCTCAGTTTCTCAATACCTGGTCGGGCATAAATCAAGACCAAGCGCATCCTGCTCACTTGGTCGGGAGTAAACTGTATCCTGCACAAATCGGGGGTATACTGCATGTAATTTGAGGGATCAACCTGAGGGTTATTGGAGGGGCAGAAGTAGTCCTTGAAGGTATTTTCAAGGAAAGTCGCGTTGCAAAGATCAGGCAAGCTGTATTCCGGGTAACCCTCTCCGTCTAAAAGACACTTTTGTTTGATAGTATCTTTGATAAAAGGTTCAGAACGAGGAGCAGGGAGGAGAGAACTCGTACCGTTGCAATAATCCGTGTAAGTGGCACAACTTTCCGTTTCACAATCATTGATATCCTCAGCATCATTCCACAAGTGTTGCAGTCCCAAATAGTGGCCAACCTCGTGCACCAGTGTCTTACCCATATTTCTCGCTACTGCATTCTCAGAACCAAGGAATTTCTTTGGACCTAACAAAACGCCATCGGTATACTCATCCCCGACGTCGCCCTCCAAGGCCGGAAAGAGGTTAAACCCATCTAATGCGAGAAGAGAACTCGAGTAAGTTATGTCGATCTTCTATCGACTGACGTAGCGTACGCTTGTTTGGCCCAAACACAGGGAATGTGGTAGTCGCGCCCGAGAAAGCAACAAAGACCCATATGTTAAGGAAGAAGCTGGTTGGCGTATTGGCGGTGCGGATCGTACAGGGCTTAATCACACGATCGATATCGGTCTTCTTATCCCATGGCCCATTACACGGCGGTTTTGTAACGTTGTAGTACTTGGTCCCTTTGTGAGTGAGTGTGAGAGAGACTGTCAACAGAGTCGTCATGCTATCCTCCGGGGGGGGGGGAGTTTTGTACCGTTCAAAAAGAATTGTATCCCAGCATCTGTTGTCCCGTTCACACCGCTGAACGCTTCGTTCAGCACAGCAAATTGGTTCGTTATTTGTGCGCTGGTGAGCTGGATGCCAATCTGATGAAGAAACACATTGACAATGATGATGGGAGAGGGATTGGACGCTCTTCCTGCATGTAAGGCTTGCAGGCGGGCCATCTCGGCTTCGAATCGCGCCTCCGCCTCTCGAGTACGTGGTGGTGGACAACCCTCAATGAAACAATTTAGGGTACATGCAAGCAATAGTATAACTGGTGTCAAAGCACGGTACATGTCGTGTGGACGTAGCTAATGTAATGGAAGTCTGGGCAATCAGCGCTGGGCGGGGATGAGAAAATGGATTTGCAGACAACTAGATTTTTTTGTTTGCGCAAAAACAAAAAAAAAAAAAAAAAAAAAATACTTTCTTTCACAGAGGGAAGATTTGCGGTTTGCTCGCTGCCGCACCTTCAAATTTGCGGATGTTGTTGTTTGTGTCAACAGCCCAAATAGAACCTTGCATATTGACAGTGATGTGAATCAGCCTCTCCGAGCCGAGGGATTCCCATGACATGCCACTCCAACGCTGGCCCTTACCAGTGTCTTTTGCCAGGGAAACTACCTGTTGTCCAGCTGTGGCGATCACTGTTGCTGATCCCTCTATTGGCTGCCATATGTAGCCCTTGGGGGGAAGGTAAAAGATCCTCCCAGCAAGAGTTGTTGCCCAGGTGCCCCCGTGACCATCAGCAGCGATGTTCACCGCCCTACCGGGGAGTTTATCCCAAGACATCCCATTCCACCTTTTTGTAAAGATATGAGTGAGGAAGAGGCCAAAAGAAAAAATAATGAATAATAATAATTTTTTTTTTTTGTTGTAACCTGTACAAAGACTCAGAGGCGCTGTCGGCAGCAACAACATCATCGTTTCCAGATGCGACAAAGAGCTGTGTCATGAGAGGTTCGGTGCTAACCTCCTCCCAGTCTTCACTTTCGGCATTCCAGCGGTAAGGCTGGCCTGTGGATTTACCAAGAACCCAAAGGCCGTGTGTGCCGACAGACGCCTGACGCACCGACCCCTCCGCTTGTGTCCACTTACTCAAACCCTTATTCCACTTAAATAGTTTGCCCTCAGTATCCCAATAGTACAGGTCGTCTTGAAAGGCGCTGATACCCGCTGCAGAGGCACCAACACGAGGAAGGGTGCTCCATTCGGGTGATGATTTGCCAGTGTATGCTGGAGGTGTCTGCATGTTTCAAAGGAAGCCTTTCTTTCAGGTCTCAAAACGAAGAAAGAACAGAAAGCCAAAAAAAAAAAAAATAAAAAAAATAAAAAATAAAAGCTGTTCAATTAGCACACCGGCAACGTCTGATTGGTAAGGTTAGGTACCTAACCTCATTACGGGGTTTTCTTTGTATTTTTGATTTGCAGCCGTCATGTCGCAGTTCACGGTCAGCATTGAGGGGGGTGTGGATAAAGGACAAGGCTTATTCGGGTTGCGAAATGGTCAAGAATTCGGCATTAAGATTGGGAATAACACCAACGCGCCTGCCAACGCGTACATCCTTGTGCAAGGAAAAGGGGTTGGCGGTTTTCGTGTGAATGCGGGAGAAAGCTGGGTTGTTGAACGCCCTTCCAAGGCCAACCGCAACTTTGTATTTGCCAAGGAGGGAACAGCCGAGGCCTATGCTGGAGGCATATTGGACGGTAAAGCCAGCAATGGTCTGATCGAGGTCCAGTTTGTGCCTAAGCACTCCAAAGCTGGAGGGATGGAAGGTGAGGACCTGGCGCCTGGTGGGATTGCCCTAGGATCTGTTGCCAAACAACAATTTGCACGAGCTCCTCCTATGACACTTGACTGGTCCAAGATGGAACAGCTCTATTTGAGAGTTGTTTCTCTTGATTAAACATAAAAATTGATTTTTTTTGTGGGAAATCTGCTGCTTACCCACCCAAGAGGGCTTGAATAAAGTGGGACTGTTGGAGAGACTACGCGAACCACAACCGCCACAATGGTGGCGGCCGCCCTTTTGCTTGCTTGGTTGGGCGGGTCTCTAGACTTCTAACAGGGACACGGCTGCCTATCTTCCTTGATCGGTTCATTCCTTTTGAACACTCCTCGCTGCCTTGATTCCCTGTGCGGCGGAAGCTCCCAGCGAATTCCAAATCAATGTGTGTGGAGGATGGCATGCCAGCCAAGGTTTCTTCTTTGCTCAAAGCCAGGCACAAACTTTCCTCCTGAGGGTCCACCAGGAGCTTGATCTCTCCAAGCAACTTTCACCCAAAACACCGTCCTCGGCAGAGTGCAGTGATAAACTGTGTCGATCCGGCACCGTCACAATACATTCGCTCACGAAGTGACGTTGGGCGTGAGAGGGTGTTGGACCACGCCATCACAGGCAATGAAATGGACTGCTCCGCGCTTGCGAAGGTGGTTGAGGGAACCAGGAAAATGGATTCCCTTCTTGGTGAGCGAGGACGAAGAGGCCACGAACGCTGCCAAGGAATTATGGGTGCGGGTTGTAGGAACCGTGCACTTGGAAGTTCTGGGAAACAACAAGAGAATGTCAGCATTTACTGAAAGGTTACGATGTACATGGGGTACTGTTGCCAAAAGTCAAAGGTCACGAACATTTGAGGTTTTTGCATGCTGTCGGTGACCGCGTTGTACCGCAAGAAATTAGAACCAGGCAGAAGAGGGGGCTTGGTCAAGTCCTGGCTACCTAGTGTGTACTCGCCCACCGCTACGCGCACCTGGAACATCTGCGCGACCTGCCCGGAGGAGGATTGCGAGTAAGGCTTCGAGTAGGATGCCTCCACAGCAAAATAGTTTCCTTTGCCGAATCGCGCTCCCACCCTACTCCCAGCATCTCGAAAGTCGAACCCCTCAGAGGAACCCAGAATCTTGGGCACCGCGTCCGTTGTGGTACCATGCCACAACCATTTCTCGTTTGCATTGCCCCCATTTTGATCGGCGATGGCCTCCCTTGCAAGAAAGAATTTTTGCCACTTTCGGTCATCTTGGAATCGTTCTATCTTGCGAATTGAGGACGGGTCCAAACCCCCAGCGCGCCATGAATCGGCCACGGTCCTGTAAGCCGAATCCGAGGGGGCGAGTTGCACGAGTCTATTTGCGCTTGCCGACGAGGAAACATCCCAAGGGTAGTGAACGGTAAGTTTCTTGATCTCGTTATCATCATCACCATCATCACCATCATCGCTCCGACGACCACGAATGGGAGCTATGTTGTCATTCTTTTGTCTAGCAGACCCAGTGTATCGTGGCGGGTGCTGCATCTTTCACACCAAAAATGTAATTTGCGCACCAAAAACAAAAAAAAAAAAATCCATTTCAAAAATTGGAGGATGCTCGCTCCACCTCCGTACACAGGGGCACGCACCCCGACTCCTGGTGGTTTTAGGCCCACAGGCGCGCAACATACGCCAAGAAAGACAGGAAAACAGTTGAAATTGCTCTACATCCATGGCGCGAATTCAAATGGTGCCAAATCTGTAAAGTTTCAGTTTGTCAAGCAGTACTTTGACGCCATTTGCCTGGACATGGATACAACAGATTTTCGTTCTTGCCTCGAAAAACAAAAAGAAGCGTTAGGTACTCATTCATCATCTCGTGTTCCATTTCTCCAACCTCATTTTCTTTCCACAACCAACAAGTATAGTGCGGTTTGGACCAGATGTGGTGATAGGAAGTTCGTTTGGTTGTTCTGTGTTATTGGAACTATTGAAACTAGGGCTTTGGCGAGGACCATCCTTGTTTGTTGGCCTCCCCCTTTTTGATATAGGAAATGGAAACTGAACTTCCTTCCAGCTGGCGCCAGCTTTTGGTACTCGAAACCTCCTTCTCTCCGCTTGTAACGCTCCCATGCTTGTAATCCATGGGGAAAAGGGTGAGAGCTTCTTTCTGTCGTTATCTTTCCCTCTCCCCCTCACTTACATACCGCCAGATGACCGGATCCCTCTAAAAGAGAGCCAAGACTTTGTGAGGGCGAATAAAGCAACACTGCCGAACCTTCAGTTGGTTGTGCTGGAGAATGAAGATCATGGTTTGCACAGCCTGACTGACCAGGGCACCCTTGAGTTATACCTGCATCGCTTGTTGTATGAAATGAAATAAATTTCTGGCACAAAGGGATTCATCCCTCTGCTGGCAACACATCTTGTATCAAAAAGGTCACCTCCAGCAGGGGTGTTCACGCGCTTTTTGGTGTAGGTGGTCAAGTGTGTTTTTGCTCTGTTAGTGTTTTTTGGGTTGTGTTCCTCTGGTTTTAGAAAGATGGTGGGCCTGTTTTGCTGCGTGCATGTCAGTTCAGGGACCCGAGCAGGGAAGCCGTTTTGGTTCGGTCCTAACGGCTTACTGGTCCCTTAGTGATCCGGTCCGAAAATACAGGATCGATAAGGGACCGATATGGCTGTCTACAAAAGGGTTTTCGAAGAAGAGACGAACTTGTAAAGGTGGGTTAAAGAACGATGTGTTGCTTGTTAGCGATGAGGAACAAGCGAGTTTCCACTGTTTTATCGGACAAATTGCTGCGTCACTTATCAACCACCCACCCAGCCTGAGAGAATGCACGTTCAACAGAGGCGCTACTAGGCAACAGAGCGAGGTACTTGCACGCCAGAACCGCCAAACCTGGGTAAAGATTCTTATTTGCTGCCCACCATTCTAACGGATTGGTTTGTTTGTTCTGGTTGTCGAGCCAGGATGTGCGGCCCTGGCTGGTATACATCCGGATTTCATGTGTAGCATTGGATGTCGAAGTAGACAAACATTCCTGTCCAACCAGGTGGAGCAAAATACTTGATTCATGTGTTTGGGTGTGGCCTGTGCATACAACCTCCTCTTCAGGGATCTGTGCCAATGCAAGGGAAACAGCCTTTTGACACAACTGTCAGTGTTGTGTCTCGTCACTGATGAAGAAGAAATCCTTTGCTCGGGGATCCAAAAATGCCGATAGGGTGAGTTCCTCGCCCCATGAATCAATCACCAACTCAAATCGAGATTTGATATGGCTAACCACAGTCTGCTGAAAGACTCCTATCATCACTTGAAACTCAGATGTGGTTCCCAGGCTGGAAGGGGTATATTCATGGAATGTTCGGATCAGGCCTTGGATAATTGGATACACTATCCCGATAGTAGGCACAGTTTGGTTCTAGGGTAAGTACCTCTTTTGCTAAAGATAGTATTCCACTCAGATCTTTAAGCACCTTCCATTCTTCTTCTGATAATGTAAGTGGTAATGTGCTCCCTGTCTCCTGTAGCTTCACCATCACAAGCATGATAGGCACACGTGCAGCTAGCAAGCGATCAATCATTGTTGATGCTGATGACCAACGGGTTGGGCATTCAGTTTGCAGTGCAGTGTACTCAATGCCAGCAATTGTGTGTTCTTTTTTCAACTACAGGTAATGAGTATGGTGCAATATTATTATAATTACCTCTTCAGCTGCTTTGTTTGATGAACGGAAATATCGAGTAAGTTTCTTTGCCTTCTTTAACAACCTCTCCTTCAACTCAGATACGTCTAAGCCAATATCAATAGCACGATTTATGAGATGACAGTTACAGTAGACCCAATTGATCTGCAGTTTCTTTTCAGCAGCACAGCACATGTTGCTGCCTCCATTTGTCACACAGCTAATGATATCTATAAGAGGTATGTCCCATTCACTGAGTGTCTATTGAAAAAGAAATAAATACTAACTATAAATAACTCGCTTACCTCTCTGACAAGGTCAGCAACATAATCTGCAGTTTCACTCTTTGAAACACGGCAGAGCGTCAATAGGAAGCTCTGCATCTGCCACGAGGCATCAATACCATGCACAATGATGCCAAGGTAACCTCGTATTGCAACACTCGACCAGCCATCGAAGCACAGACACTTTGGCCCGATTTCCTTCAAGATCATCTTCATTCGACACTTGAGTGTTGCATATGCATCAGGGACTAACGTTGTCGAGAATTTTGTTCGGCCTGGTGGTAAGTAACCAGGGCGCAATGAATTGAGCCATTGTAGGGTAAAAGGGCATTCCAAAAACCATGGCGAAATATTATTCACAACCAGGCAATGGGTGAGATAGCGCTCAGATTGATCCTGGTTCCAGGTATCTGTCCTGTGTTCTTTATGTTGCTCCTCATAGTGCCACTTTATTGTTGATGCCACTGTCTTGGTGCCAAATGCGGTAGTACAGTATTTGCATTGTCGCATACCATTTTCCCCTTCTTTCACATAAAGCCATGCATCACTGCGCTTTCTGCGTGTTTTCTTTCTCACGGGTGAGTGAACTTGTTCTTCCATTATCGCCAGTACCATTAATGTTTTCTTGTAACTTTTTTATGATTTCATTTTTTCTGCTGTTGTATGAGCAAATGGTATGATTCTTTTGAATGAAAGTGGTGGTAGAACATTCTGTAGACTAGCTTATCGGTCCCTTATCGATCCGGCACTATCGGTCCGGTCCTGGTCCTTTAATTGCAATCCTTTATCGATCCGGCGGACCAAAACGGCTTCCCTGGACCCGAGTGCATAAAAAAAATAAACCTACTTTAAGTTTGCCAACTTTGCAATGTGTGGAATGTTTGCGCCACACTTTGGAATGCTCAGAATTTTATTAGCAAACTTTGAATTTGAAGCTTATGTTTTTGGGGGGGGGGTGTAAAAAGGATTCCTGCATAGAATGGTGGGGGGGCACATTGCCTGTTGGCAATTATGGTGGCCACTCTTTTATGTCATGGTATCTTCGTCTACTACAATGTTTGAAATGGGTGAGTAAAAAGGAAACGCACCCTGGTGTGGAGAGGTAGTTGTTCTGCTCCAACAT